>Ga0315915_1001348_pt1 | contig 29533 bp, 14 predicted proteins | sample MpolbnodulesMG_FD_207738 | JGI IMG/M metagenome (GOLD analysis project Ga0315915, IMG submission 207738) | Medicago polymorpha root nodule microbial communities from Los Angeles, California, United States - branched nodules | ecosystem: Host-associated > Plants > Roots > Nodule | place: USA... | reverse complement strand
AAGTATAAATCCAAATACTTTAATCGTTATGTGCAATGTTTAGATATTTCAAAATATATACAAAATTAAGATGATATTTTTTTCCATATCAAATTTAAATTATTACCACACTTATAACTTTAAGATAACATAATATAAAATCTATACATTTGATCAAAAAAGTTTTTTATTTCCTCGTGTTTGGTACGGGTCACTATACTAGTTTAACTTCATATCTTAACCCGCTCATCCTCACAACCAAAATATATTTATCCCTTAATAACTGTACTAAAACTATCTTTAGTTTAACTTCATATCTTAACCCGCTCATCCTCACAACCAACTGTACTAAAACTATCTTTATTAACAAAACAATTTCGGGGGAAAGAACAATCAATTCAAAACATTGAAAAGCTAACGTTTTTGTGCCCAAAAAGAAAAGACTCTTGCTGCCCTATCCTATCGTTGAACTGTTGTTTGGTGCTTAACTTAAGGAAATAGATCATGGAAGTGCCAACTATTATTTGGTGCTTAACTTAGTTGCTGACTAAAAGAAGTGTTGAAATGTAGCAGGAAATCTAGCCTCCCTTTATTTGACATTGCCTGATCATCATCATGTTTTGTGGCTGCCATTGATCTATTCACTAAATATCACTTATTTTAAAAATTTTGGATATTTCTTTTGGACATACCATAAAAACCACAAATTTATGTGGAAAGGATAAGGTACGAATCAATAAAAAGGTTACTTTTGAAGATACTCGTCCATGTCTTGGCCAAAGTAAAGGATATATATTTTTATATGAATTTGAAGAGTAATAAACTGGTTTCATGGTTTGAAAGAGACATAGGGGTTGAGTTAGAGTGATCATGAAGAGTTCATATATTCAGTTTATCCTCTAACAAAATAACATTTGTTATTAAAAAATCAAAAAAAAGTAGTGTATAAATTTGTGTGACTATTGTAATTCACCGTAACCTTTTGTCATGTTGAAGTCACTGTCTCTCATTTATTGAAATTTATAATAGCCACAATTTAATTCATTTAAAAAAAATGAAGTTGATCCAGTTATAATGACCACTGAGTTACAATACCCCTGCTCCAAGTCTCCAACCAACGGATAGAAGGAAACGCATGACCATAATAAATTAATAATTGGAAAAGTTTCCTTAATTTTTTTTCTTCTTTTGCATATATTTGTGTAAAATAATTTTATTCATCTACAAATACAATGGTTGTTAATCAAATGAGAAAATTGATAATTAATATTTTAATTTTAATTTTTTATAAAATAATATTCACACGTATATTAATATTACTTATTTTATTTTTTAAAGTAAATTGTTCACTCTAGATGAGGTGAATATTTGTACAAAAGTACTAGTAAAACCTCATGACACCAATCTATAAAATTGTTTGATAAACAACAATGCAATATGTATAAACAAAATGGCTTAACATCAATCCAAATGATTAAATGCAAAAAATGAAAACTTCAATCAAACATGTATTACAAATAATTTATATTTTTTTCTTAAAAATATGATTACATTAACTTCGAATTAGTATGATCTTCTTTCTGTGAGAATCAGAAAGTTAATATATAAAAAATAATTCTATTTAAAAATACTCAAATATGTCAAAATCACATTTATAATTATTTTTTCCTCGTTCAAAAATCAAAACAAAGATGAAGTTAGTTTTTTTACAAAGTTTTGTTTTAACGACCGATTTTAACAATTAGTTTTTTCTTCTTCATTCGAGTTCAAAGACCCACCCACAACTCTATCACCTAACTTATTAAGAAGTCTAGTGCAATTGATTGATGTGTAATGTGAATATCGATTTTGATTTATACTTATATAAAAGTCCCCTTACAAAAAATATTTTCTTAAATATAAAAAGTTGGAAATACTTTTATTTCTTGGTGAACACTCTTTTACCTTTTTACTAAAAAAAAATACCTTAGAATTATATCGGATCGGATATATTTACCCATGGTCCAATAATAATAACTTTTTCTTTTTGCTCAAGAAAAAAGAAAATGCTTAAAGCATATTCTTCTTTGGTCTATCTTACATTATAAAGAGTGAATATTAGGACAGTCACTAACATAGTTGTATCTACAACAACAAGAAAAGGGTTTTTCAGTTTTCTCATTGAAATCATCGAAATCATCGAAAACAAAACCATGGGCAGAAAATTCTTCGTTGGTGGTAACTGGAAATGCGTATGTTTCAATCTTCTTTTCACTCTCTTCACTGTTTTGTTCTTTCTATTCGTTAATTTGTTTCGATCTTAAATAGTTCTTCAGTTTTCATCATCGATTTTGATTCTAACCTATAAATCTTAATTCTGAAACTATGTTAAAAATCAGATCGGAGTAGTTTGTTCTTATTGTGAAATTCATGTTGGATCAATTGATTTATGATACCCTTTTTCCGATCTAGCTAGTTCTTAGTTGTAGTGACACCCTTTATGATAAGATCCTTATCTACGAAGCACTGACACTTGATGCTGGTAATAATTTGAGAAAATCATATAATTAAATGTAATCATATGTGTTAGTGTCTGACACGTCTTTGATCAGAAGTGTTGGTGCTACAGAGATCCTTATTCCATATAGGGATATGCTCAAAGGAAGCATGTAACTGAACAGTGTGTGTAGTATATGATGCTAGCATTCATAATTGGCTTGTGGAACTGTTCTTTTTTTTTTTTGTTGTGTTGATTGTATATACTATATATATAGGCTATATATTTCTGGTGATTCATATTGGTTACTGTTTTTTGGGTTGATTTTGTTGCAGAATGGAACCACCGAAGAGGTGAAGAAAATTGTTGGTACTTTGAACGAAGCTCAAGTTCCTGGAGAAGATGTTGTTGGTGAGTCTTAGTGGAATCTTGTTGAGTTTTTATCTCTTTTGTTGTTGAACATTTGATACGTAGATCACTCTTGTCAATGGTCTATTGTGCTAAGTAAATTTCAGGATTGATTTGGATTATGTTTCTAATCAGAAAATTATTGAGTACTTGAAAGTTTTGAAAAATAAATTTTTTTCAAAAGGGAACCACATATTTCCGTAGCAGTAAAGCCATTTGCATTATTAAAACGAGACTTAAATTCATTATACAGGCATACATGGTGTTTGCTATGCTTGCACTATGTATGTGATTTGTATTTTGCATCTGCGTTTTTTTAGTAACGAAATTTGCTTATCTATTTGGCCCTTAACTTTTTAACTAAATATCAAGTTTCTGGCAACCACTGAATTCACTGCAGTTGCCTTACTGATATTGCAATATCCATTTTTTTTTGTATCTCTGTATTTATTTCTCATATCACTTCGTGTCGTCCAGCAAAATTTATTTTTATTGACGTCTTGATGATGATGTTGCTGATATTTGCATGTGCTGACAAATGTTTTTCTGGTTCTACAGAGGTTGTTGTGAGCCCCCCTTATGTGTTCCTTCCCTTTGTGAAAAGTCTACTTCGCTCTGACTTCCATGTTGCTGCTCAAAACGCTTGGGTTCGCAAAGGTGGTGCTTACACCGGGGAGATTAGGTATGTTATCCGTACTGATCTTCGATTTATTTTGGTGCTTTGCATTTAGTTTTTATCGTCACCACGTAAGGGTTTTGGTGATTTTCATGTTCGATTGAACCATGTATCAGAATTGTCTGGTTTTCTTTCTTTTTTTGTATCAGTGGTTTATTAATAGTGTGGCACATGATCTTGAAGTTTCTACCTATTGTTTAATTTGTGTTTGTTGTGTCTTTTCTGTTAACAGTGCTGAAATGCTTGTTAATTTGGATATTCCTTGGGTTATTCTTGGCCACTCTGAGCGAAGGCAGCTTCTAAATGAAACAAATGAGGTACAAATTTTTGTGTTGTCTCCGGGTTATATTTTTGAAATTCCTTTGTGCTAGCTGTGTATGACTTCTACTTTGCAAAGTTGCTTGTATATGGCAAAAGTTTAAATTTTACTAACTATACTTGCCCATTTTTACCGCTTTATCATCCGCTACAGTTTGTGGGAGACAAAGTTGCATATGCACTCTCACTAGGGAGGAAAGTCATTGCTTGCATTGGGGAGACTCTTGAACAACGTGAAGCTGGTACTACAATAGCTGTTGTTGCTGAGCAAACAAAGGCAATTGCAGGTATTCTATGTTCACACACTCTTTTTCTTTACTCTATATGAGTTGATGTTCTCACAAAAAGAAAAATTCTAATCGCTTAATCGCATTACAGATTTCCATTTTTTTATTTATTTCATCACTTGCTGTTTTGCTGGCAACCAGCATTCTTACTTACCTCAATTTTACTTGCAGACAAAGTATCAAACTGGGATAATGTTGTTTTGGCATATGAGCCAGTTTGGGCCATTGGGACTGGGAAGGTTGCATCTCCTGCTCAGGCTCAAGAGGTAGTATTACCTATATACAGTTTTTAAAATTTCATTGTTTTCATATCTTTACTTGAGTCAAATTAGCCCTGTTAATACATCTCATTCTTGCTACTATCTAGTTGCTCACTCTTTTTTTTTGTAGAAGCAACTTGTTGTGTTGTCTTGATAATATTGGTGGTTTTTTTGCCTAGGTCCATGCTGCTTTAAGGAAATGGGTTCACGACAACGTAGGTGCTGAAGTTGCTGCCTCTGTAAGGATTATCTATGGAGGTTCCGTAAACGGAGGAAACTCCAAAGAATTGGCATCTCAGCCTGATATTGATGGATTTTTGGTTGGCGGTGCTTCCTTGAAGCCGGAGTTCATTGACATCATCAACTCTGCCACAGTGAAGAAGAACTGAAATTTGTAGCTAGTAATTGATATGCTGCTTTCCAAGCTGCTTCGGAAATTTCTGTTTGAGTTTTGATTCTGTATTTTGCGACTAATGCTTTGAACTTGTGTTTAGTACTCAATAAATATGTTTTCCTTTTACCTCATCGGTGGGCGATGAATTGGATTTTTGTTAAGTTTATATGCAGAAATAGTGTACTGCCATAACATTTGGTTAGTAAATAATGCCGAACACCCGTGTTTTACTCAACTGTACTTTTATCGCCATTCGTCTTGGGTTTGATGATACTTGTGTTGTTTGGATTGCGTTTTGTCTTCTCAGGATTTAGACCCTTGAAATGAGAGAAAAAAATGTAGTTTTTACTAAAACTTGAAGTGAATTGTCGTCATCACCGAAAGGTCTATACGCTAAACTAGGCTCTAGAGATCATTGATCATTATTATAAGTGAATTGAATCAATTTGGTGACGGGGGAAGATACCTAGAATAAATGGTTGTATTTGCTCAAAGAAAATTGGGTTAACAGTGTTTTACTAAAGGACTTTTGGTTTTGCCCCCTGTAAAAAAAGATTCTTCAGAAATAGACCTTGACTCATTAAGTTTGTAGATGTGGCGCTGACGTAACACGTTGAGTAAGCATTTTTTGATGATGTGGCACTGTGACTGTATAGATAATTTTTTTTCATTTTTTTTATTAAATTGGATTAAATAAATTAATTAAAAATTTGTGATTAATTAATTTAATAAGAAGAAAAAAAAACCCATAGTTTTCTCTCATCTCTCTCTTCCCCATCCTTCTATTTTCCTCTCGGTTGCATCTTCTCTTTTTTCTTCTCTTCTTTTTCGAACCCCTTCTCTTCCTCATTCTATTCCATTCTCTTCTTTTCTTCTCTTCCCCTCTCTTTCTCTTGTGACCATGACCAGAACCTAAACTTTGTTATCTCTTTTCTTAACTTGACCCTTTTTAGAATTTCCCCCCTTTTATCATCAATCTTCCACCATCTCATTTTGTTTATTGTGTTGTTGTTTTGTTGTTATTGTTGTTGTGCGTGTAACATTGTGAATGATATCTCTACTGTTTTGTGTCTGGAAATTCGTTAAGGTTCAACCATGGCGATTGGGGAAATTTTGTGTGTGGTGGTTGCAGAGTCGCGAGTAACGACGAGCTGTTAGTAATTATGTCCAATGTAAATTTTGCTTCTGGGTAAATTTTGCTTCATGGCGATTGGGGAAATTTTGCTTCTGGGTATTAATAATTCTATTAAAAGTCAATAACAAATATGAATTATGATTTGTGTTGAAATTTTAATTTCTCTACTGTTTTGGATGAAGATTTGTGTTGGGTGATGAAATTTTAATTTCTCTATTGAGTGGATTGAATTTGATAATGAGGATGAAAAGTTTGATGATGAATGTGATGAACATGAAAGAGAAAGAGATGAAGATGAATGATGTTTGAAGTTCTGGCAAAATTATTGTTGTTGCTGCACTTTCATGAAGATCTTATAAAGTTTTTTTAAATGATTTTTTCATTAATTAATATAATTTAATTTAATAAAAAAATGAAAAACAAAATTAATTATACAGGTCACGGTCACAGTGCCACGTCATAAAAAATACTTAGTCAACCTATTACGTCAGCACTACATCAGCGAATCTGATGAGTCATATGGGTCAGGTTTTGAAGAATCTTTATTTTACAAGGAAAGAATCTAAAAGAAATTTTTTACGGAGGGTAAAATCAAAAGTCGCCTAGATTACAGGGGATAAAACACTATTAACCCTAAAAAAAAATTCAACTGTTGATGTTTTTCTTCCATAAAGAGTAAGTATATGGTAGGATATGACATGACAATGGTTGTTATTTTTTTATTAATAAATAGGAAAGGGGGAAGATACCTTTGAGAAAAGTCATTAATGCATAGGTAGTTCTCTATCTTAACCAAACATTTTTCTTCATATCAACATTGATACGAATGAGGTGCCAAAGTCATTTCACAAGTTCAACATGAACAACCATATTTGTATGCTCCGGCTGTGTTGAGCAACATCTTTTTTTTTTTTTTTAACGAAGTGGTATATGTTGTGAGGTATTGAGTTTAAACTTAACTATTTATACATTGTCAGCTGAACTTGATCTACAGACCGAGCAAAATTTTTGTTACAATAACTTTTTTAAGTTTTGTCAGTTTTTGAAGAAAACAAAGCATATCATAGGTTATGATAATTCTACTTTTATTTTATGAATGAATGAACAACTATCCAATTCTAGTTATGACTTATGAGTCCCATAGAGATAGATCGACTCTTCTTTCCATAAGTTCTTATGTATATACTGATTAAAAAATATTTAATTAATGTACATATGTAAAATAAGCTAAAAGCAATTAATCAATCATATCCATTGAAAACTCATAGAGTAGAGAAAGTTAGAGTTCGAACCTCAATCACGACTTGACTTCTGACTTAGCAATTTTGTCATTTTGGTCTTGGAGGTGTTGACATGATGTTTTTTTAGTTATTTATTTATTGAAGGATGAGTCAATTAGTGGAAAGTAGGCATGGCAACAAAACCCGTGCCCATGGGTACCCGCCCAAACCAACCCCGATTTGACGGGTTTTCCCCGATTTGAGTGGGTTTGAGTTTTCCCCGATTTCAAAATACGGGTACGGGACGGGTAACGGGGATATATGTATCCACCCGGAACCCATACCCAAACCCTACCCGAATATAGAAAGGTCATATTTTTGTTTTTGTTGAGGGGGTTGATAATGATATGCCATGTTATTTGGTTTGATAATTGTCATGATATAAGAACTTTCATTAATAGTTAAAGGATCAACTGAATTATTCGGTAAGGAAATGTTTAAATGAGCGCAAATTGTTGGATAATGCATTACAACATTACCATTGAAGCTTAAAAAAACTCTTTTTTTACTAAAAAAAAATTGATTCACTACGGGGACGGGGATGAGGCAGGAATACCCGAACCCATTGGGGACGGGGATGAGATTCAATTTGTCATCCCCGTTGGATATGGGTAGGGTAACATGTAAGTATGTGGGGGATGGAGATGAGGAATGCAAAACCCGTTCCCACCCCGCCCCATTGCCATACCTGGTGGAAAGAAATATAATCTTGATTGAAATTAACGGACAATATACATTAACATTGCCATTACATTAATTCATTAATTTGCTTCCCTTGTAAACAACGTTCTCAAACCAGTAAAAGAAACAACATTCTGTTTTTCTTTTTTAGCAAAAGCTAAATAATGTTCTCAAAATAAGTGTTTTTTTAACTTTATCAATTCATTAACGCCTTTGCAGTGCAACACAGGTTAGCAGAATTATTTTTCGAAGAGTCCATGCATTATGCACAAGTACATGCTTTTATGGTAAAATAATCTTGAATAAGCTGCAAAGACTTTGTAATGCTGGAGCCGGATTCAAATCTCGGATTCCTCATTTCTTTACATATATGTGTAACTCTAGTCATATTAGACTACTTGATCAACAAAAAAAATCTTGAATATGGTTCATATCTTAGAAATTTGTGGCGGCCAATTATTCGACGCTGTTTTGGTCGAAATAATGTAAGGCTCACTCATCTATTGGCAGCCTAGCAAGCATGTGATACTTTACAGCTTACTACCACTTACTTTCTCCCAGCTTTTCCATTTCAAGTCTTAATGGGATGAACTAAATAGGGGTGTTTGCAAATTGGATTAGATCAATTTTGATCAATTTTTAGTAGAAAAGTATTTGATCTAATTCCTTTGTTTCCTTATTAGATCACAAATCCTTCGATCTCATATCATATCATTGTCAACTAAAATTGTAGACAACAAATTAGATACAAAATTATCATTGATGTCCCTATCCACAAAAAGAAAATTGGTCACGCAACGCCTATACAACCCACTACATGCATTATTCAGGTCAAAGCATGATTTTGGACTGGTTAAATCAAATCCATCTTCACTAACTTTAGTTTCTGTGTACTTTGCATTTCCATGTCACGAGTTGTTTGATTTTCACAATCTGTAAAGTTATTTGTTATTATTCCTTGCTCAAACTTTCTAGGCTTAAAATCCTTTGAAAATATTTTGAATAATTAAAATTTCGTTAATTCCTACCACGCATATCTAAGGTTTTGAAATGATGGTATAAAATAAATAAAAAAGTCTAAACTAACAAAGTTTCATACTTAGTACAAAAATTGGTCAACATAAATTGATGTATTCAATACAAATTTTGAACAAAATACATTAACTTTTGTTGATCGATTTTTGCTTACATTTTGGAACGGAGGGAGTAATATTTATGCTATCTCGTTTCATTTAATTTTATTTCACTTTAAAAATGCCCTTATAAGTGAAAATATGTTGAAGTAGGTTGGACTGAAACTCTATGGACAACAATTTTCTAGAAGTTTATTCTTTTAATAACATATTATATATATTATGTAACTCTCAAATATGGCATACAAACCTAATATGTGGTCTCAGTTTTCTGTGGAAATCTCAACTGCCTTACCTTTGATTCCTTCCTCCCCTTCCACAACATAATGGTAACATGTGAATACTGAAATAAATTTTGTAAAGTTGCTAGCCAAAAAGACACACGTTGGGCTAGTTTTTTTTAGCTTGAAAATTGACTTCGTAAAAGGCAACATTTCAGTTATGAGTGCATGCATGGATACCCGTTTTTTTCTTCAATAATTAGAGAATTTAATTAATAGCACTGTCTGTTTGATGAATCATCTACATATTGGATACACATTTTGTACATTGCATTTCCAAATCACGGGTTGTTTGAATTTCATGATCTGTAAAGTTATTTGAAGTCAAAATCATTTTCCTATGAAGCAGGCATACGGTAATAGACATCGAACACGACACTGACACACCGACATTACAAATAATTTGAAAAAATCACATAATTTAATATAATTATATGTGTCGGTGTCGAACACGACACATCTCTGACACCAAGATACGTTTAATTCGAGAAATGTCCGTTCTTCATAATCATTTCCATTTCTCTCATCTCCTAACAAACTAATAACTACTAAGATTTATTACTAAAAAAATAGAGTAAAAGAACATAAACTAATTAGACTTAAGTGTTATTTCATTTCACTTTGTTTTACCTCAGATCATTGATTTAAACAAGTGATTTGAGTCAAGTGGTTATGAAATTTCATCAAAGAACGGTTCTTTTCGGAGACTATTTTTAATCAAACTTTACTTTAGATTGTACTAAACACAACAGTCAATCGAAAAAATGACAATACCGAGAACGTGTTCTTAATTTTGTGTGAAAATATTTTGGTGATTATGATTCCTTACTCTCCTTTGATAACATAATCTTAGAGTGAATATCTCTAAGTTCATGCTTAAAATTGTACAAACCTATTTTTAGAATGAAATTGTTTAAATATAACTTCTCATATTATCAATATTTTAAAATGATTTTTGAAATGGAATTGCTAAACAGCACGGCATGTATTTGTCAAGGAATCCACACGACGTTGTATTTCACCAAGACACTATTTCAGATTTTTTTTCATTTATTTTAATTAAAATTTATTTGAACAATAGAGGTAAAGCCACGTATTATGTCGTGCGTTTCGTGAGGTGTATTTTGTCATGCACCGTGGCAGTTCTCTTTTTGAAATTATAAAATGTAAATCAAATCCGTCTGACTATTGGTATCTACATGGACAACAATTGCATTAAATTGGTAATATTTTTCCTCACTCTCTCTACGCCAACATGGTATTGCTAGTGATAGGAAGATCAATAAGTCATTAGAGTTCATCTTCAAATATGACTTCAACTTTGTCGTCATCCTCTCCTTCAATGATTTCTCAACGAGGACACAAACCATTTGGGTGTGAACTATGAGATATAGTGGAAGGTGTCAATGTCATTTGGTGTTTCAAATTTTAGTTCTTTATTGCTTCACTAATTTTATCAAATATTACAAATTTAATATGTTAGCTTATCAGTTATCAACTAATTTATCTGTTTTTTACTATAAATTCGTTCCATTTATTTTTTACAAAAAAAAACCTAAGCATAATTATATGTCTAAAAAAACTAAATGTGATTAATGTCTTTTTTTTCACTAAAAATGTAACTAATATTACAATCATAAATAATTAACAATTGATTTTTCACCAAAATTAATATTTTAAAAGCCAAATGTATCACTTAAATTTTTTTGAATTGCGCATCATGATTAATTATTATTTTTTGTTACAATTTTTTTAGATGAATTAAGTTTTAAAGCTTATCAAAGGCAAGCTCCAACACTCGAGCGTTAGCAGAGAAGAGATACGCATAAACCATTTATTAAAGAGTTTATCATACTAATAACTAAAATGGAAACTCACATGAATCAACTTCTTATCAACTAATTCAATTTTCGTTTACCATCATGGTTTATTGGTTCTTCATTTGATCTTCCATTTTGTAATGTTTTAAGGGAATTCAAATACTTTGAGGTGAATTCCATTGTTTGGATAATAATTTGAAGAATTTTCAAAATGATGGAAATTTATGAAGTATTTTGTTCAAGTTAAATTTAGAGAATTTCAAATGGCACCTAAAAGCCAAGAATTTCAAATTTCTTCATTGTTTTAAATTTTCAAAAAAATTTGCATTTTGGTCCCAAAAATTTCAATTTAACCCCAATAAATTTCCAAAAAATTGCAAATTGGCCCCTCAAAATTTTCAAAAATTATAATTTGACACCTCATTTTTTTTTTGAAATTTACAAATTTGGCCCCAAAAATTTAAAATTTATAAAATTGCCCAAAAATAATGACTATGAAATTTTTTATTACTCCATTCAAACAAATGTATTGAGAAATGAAAGTAATTTAATTGAACCATTTAAATTGCCTAGAATTCTAAATTTTTTAAAATTTCTCAATTACTTCATCCAAACGCACTCTAAAGACATTTTTCTGTTATTTCCTTTTCGTACTAACAAATCCTCTCTTTAATTGAGCCTAGTTCCTTTCACACACACATGATGGCAACGAAAAGTTGGACAGCTACCTTATTGTTTCTCGTACGCAGGTTTGTAAACGGAAAAGATGGATCCTGTCACACTCTTTTTTTTTTTCTCGTGATTTTTTTTGGTTGAATAAATGCATACAGAATTTTCCTTCTATGTAAGAGCCTAATGTTTTGTGATTTTGTCTGAATATACAAGTAAATCACTCTTGTGTTATGCATAGGTCTAATTTTTACTGGTCGATCAATAAATATAATCATATTTCAATTTCATTTTATTTAATAGTAAGAGTTACTGATATAATGATAGAAACAAACTTGCATATTTTTTTGATTAAATACAAAAACTTGTACTATATAAACTTAACTTATTTCGTAACAAAAAAAAGCATAATATTTTGAACGAACAACATGTAATCCATAATAAAGTGGGTAAAACAAAAGGCATGTATGTAACCCATAAAGTATCAGATGGTAATCAAGAAGTGATCCCCTAAAAAAAATCAAGTACTGCTGGTATACAAAGAAATTAATGTCACGTGAAATTAATAAGAAGGTTCACGAATAGTACAAGATACCTTCGAACTGATTAAATTATCCAAGTTGCACCTTGCTGGACCCCGCTACATCAATGCGCAGGTCATGCTGCATACGTGAGGCGTGACACGACATATTCTCTTTGTTTTATTTTAATCAAAAATGTTAAAAGCATCTTTAACGGATATTGTCTATCATGTTGAAAAAGTTTTATCCAAAAAAATAAATTATATATACAAACTCCGGTTTTTATTATAATTTATAATGCAATTTTTAGAGATTTTTCTCTCTTGTTTAAAAATCATTTAATATAGTGGGTATTTAAATGAGAATAAGTTTGTAAAAATAGGAGTGCTTGAAATACTATCTTTTTAATATAATCTTTCCTGAGTGAAATTCATATCAGTCATAAAATTTGGACGTTTAATGTGTTTGTATGGATGTTTAATGTTAAGTTGATAGTTTAAAATTAACTATCTTGATATTATTTAAGTTATTATTTGAAACAGTCATAGTATAGATAAATAATCATAAATCGAAATAAAAGGGGTTTGTCATTTTGGCAACAAAAGTACAATTTGAAAAGATTGATGAAATATAACCTACCAATACTTTACTAAATAAAATTAGGAGGTAAATGACATTTCCGAGAACTCTTTGCGGTGAATGACTTTTGTTATGCGCGTAAAAAATATTTGAGTTTGCCCTTTTTTAAGTGGGTTAATGGGCTATTGGGTTTGACCTAGTATAAAGAAAGTATCGATTGGGCCCAGACGAGTGTCCGGATTCGCCAAATGGTGTCTCTGCCTGTGACGCTAATGTCTGTGTATATTTCATAAAAAAATACCGTTTATAATTTTTAAACGTTAGCGCAATAAAAAGAGCAGAAAAACGTGTCCGTCTTTTTATTAGTATATAATGTGTCACATGTGAATTTGCGATAATTTTTTTGTTTAGGCTCTATAAAATTCCTGGCTTTGCCAATCAATTGTGTTTTGAAAATAAAATGTTGTTTTTTTGGTAATATATTTTTTTAATTGGTTTCTTAATTTTTTAGTATATAATAATATAAACTGGATTGATATTAGTTACTAGTGCAGACTCAAAATATTGTGGAAAGATATTTTTGGATATAAAATATAATTATTTTTGTGAAGACCGATCGGAAAATGATAAATTATTCTGTATCTCAACAATGAGGGAGTTTTAGAAAAACATACGTAAGATAGTCAAATTCCATCCCTTCTGAATTGAGATTTGTCGGTGTGCGTATGCCGTCATTCGAATCATATACATAGACAAATAATATTAAAAGCAAGAGAATAATGGTTTGCCATATAGTATTAAATTAAATAATAATAATAATAATAATAGCATTATGTATCCAAATATTCAGCAAAATGAAAATTATTAATTTAGTCAAGAACCAATATTCCCTTGATTACATTTACAATCTGATAGAATATCCAGACTCTATAATTTTTAGTATTGTTGTTGTTGGTTTTTTCATAAACGAGCAATAAATTGAACCGCTAATTATATCCGGATGATAAAATCATCTTAAATATAACATCCATAAACTTAGATGACACTATATTGTTATGCATGACCATTAAATTCTTTACATAAGGTCTACAACCTCGGATATTAGAACATTAAAGGTGTCAAACCATTTTTTTATATCTTTGACTCCTCCTTTGATTATTGATGCTGCTAATATAGAATCTAACTTTTATCTTTAATTCTTTATTCAAGTACAAAAACGGGAAAGACACATCACACTTACATATAGAGCCGAGACAAGACACAGAATAAGGATAAGGTATGAACATGAAAACATTTCCTAAAAGAAAAGGACAAGATAGTGGTGGTAGTGGTAATAATACAGTAGTAAAGTAGAAATGAAAATAACATAATATGACGAATAGGGAGGGACCATAAAGTTGGTAGTTAGCTGCTAGCTAATGTCTTGGTGTAAAAATGCCAAGGAGCAACAATTGCATATAAAAGCAACAAATAGAGAGAATGCCAAACACCAAATGCCAGCAATGCATAAGTGCAATATTCAAAAGGAAGTTGGTATTTTTTTTTATGGGAAAGTATCAGAGGCACATCTCTATAAAAGGTCGGACAAAATATCAACTTAAGGTAATTATATTAGAGACATTCTCGATACTAAACATAAACATATATATTTTTTAAATTTAAATTTTAAATAATTGCATTTTGAATATTTAATTTCTTCTATTAAACTCAAACTTTATTAGTGAAAACTAACAAATTTGTTGAAGATTTACCATACAATGCATCAACTGTAATATTTCAGACTCCAATTGAGCATAAACGAAATGTTTAACCATTTATGTAACCTGAACTACATTAATATAAATTATGAAAATATTTTCAAACATAAAACCAACACATATATCATATAGATATACAATTTCCCTTTTTAAATTATTTATTTCTCTCTTTCAACCTAACATCAACACTTATGTAGGTTACATTGTATACGGCATATGTGTACGGTGTTGGTTTTTTGTGTTTAAACAAAACACTCTATATAGATTAATGCTACAAGATAAGATTGTGGGACCAAGGTTGTCTACCTTTAGACTTGTTGGGTGACTTTGATGAAGAAATTTTTAGTTGTAGAGGGGCCATGAAGAGAGTAAATGTTATAGGTTTATAGGAGGACAAATAAAAAAGAGGGGTCCTTTTCATTTTATCATTTCAAGATGAAAGGTTGCTTTACAAGGATCAAAATTATGAGTAAATTAGTATTTTATTATTATTATAAGTCATTTATAAATTAGTCTATAACTTTATTAATATTTTAAATTAGTTTTTGATTTTATAAAAAAAAATTCAATTAGGTTTCTCCTCATGTGACAAAAACAAAAAGATAAAGACCTAATTGAGAAACTTTTTACAAATTGTTTGAAGTATTAATAGACTAATTTGAAAATGACCTACACATACAAAGACCAATTTAATGGTTTACTCTTCAAGTTACTCAACTCTAAAAATAAACCGATCGAAAAATACTTTTTGATAGGTTAATGTTATCAAAATACACCTTTCGGCACTAAATATAAGAGAATAATTTTTGTTTAGGTTCATTGAATCTAAGAAAAAGAATTCTTGCTTATATTTAAGATCGAAATTAGGATACGATTCTGCCTTAACCCTAAAGACAGTACTTTATAATAATTTGAGGTTTTTAACCAAACATGAATAACCAATGGCGCAATTTCCTTTGATGAATGTCACTTTGATGTGAGTCTGTCACCATACCATACTATACCCACCTCTCTTGTTCCTTTCCAACTCTTTGTAGTCCCAACTTTCTATTTACTTACCTCAAAAACAATCTCACCTGACCTCTCTCTCTCTCTCTCTAAGTAGCTTCTCTCCCCACCACTAAAATAAACAGGTTTTTTGCTTTTCCCCTCATGCAAATTTCCCCTTTTAGTTTAAAACCTTAAATTTTTCACTTTCCTTTTATTTCCATTTATTCAATTCAAGTTTCATTGTTTCTGCAGTTTTGCTTAATATTGCAATCTTCAAGGAACATGGGAGTTTGTTTGAGTGCTCAAATCAAAGCTGAAAGTCCTTTTAACACTGGTATAATGTTCTTCAATTTTCATCCTTTTTTCCCCCCCTACCATTTTCATGTGCTTTATGGCATTAATTTGAGTTTGAGTCCTTTTGATGTTTATTGCTTTAGGGTATTTTTAATTTCCTTTTATTTCTTCAAAGTTTGATCCTTTATGTGTTTCCTAAAAATAAAACATGGAATTTTACCTTGTTTCTCAGTTTTAATATTAAAAAAGTTCATTTGCTTTGTTTTAATGATAATTTGTTTTGTTAAAAGATATTGACTTATATAGTAATAGTACTTTGATCAAGTGGTATTGTTGATGCTCAACCTTGAATATTTTCTCCATAAAGGTGCCAAATTTGATCCATTTCATTGTATAAACACAATTGAAGATCCGGTTTGATAGCTCAATGTATGTTACATTTCATGTGATATTCATGAAAGCTTTAATTATAATGGATATGAATATGAATATGGATCGGTTTGGCAGGATTCAATTCAAAGAACTCAAATTCAGCTGGAAATGATCTGAGCAGCAGAAACAGTAAGGTTTCAGCTGCATCAGTGCCTCCGACTCCTCGGAGCGAGGGTGAAATTTTGCAGTCATCAAATTTAAAGAGCTATACCTTAGCTGAACTTAAGTCGGCTACTAGAAATTTTCGACCAGATAGTGTGTTAGGAGAAGGTGGTTTTGGATCAGTGTTTAAGGGTTGGATTGATGAGAATACATTGGTTGCTGCCAAACCGGGTACTGGCATAGTTATTGCTGTTAAAAGACTTAATCAAGAAAGCTTCCAGGGTCACAGGGAGTGGTTGGTGAGTTTAATCTACTTGTTTGAATTATTTTCTTTTGATAATTAAGAAGAAGATAGTTTCTTAATTATCTCAAGTTATTTTGTGTCATCCTTGTTTGTCTAAGTTCTCTGCATTAGATCTGTTTGGATAAACAATTTAATTAAGCGCTTATAGCATAAACTCTTTTTTTACAAATATAGCATAAACTCTTATGAATAAGGGCTTATGTATTAGCTATTTCCATAAAAAATGATAGAATAAAGTCAAACTATTCTCATATAAGCTATAAGTCAACTTCATGAGCTATCCAGGAATGTTTATGGAAATAAATTGAAAACAGCTTATAGATATGGCATTAATTGTTTCTATAAGCTTATATATATGTCATAAGATGATTGCAACAATCGCAAGTGCTTATGTCAGTGATTATATATGATGGAAAAACTAAAGTATTTATGTTTTGGATTGAAGACAATACATGTTTGCCTGAATATGTTTTTGTTTTAACTTTTAGGCTGAAGTCAACTATCTTGGACACTTTTCTCATCCTCATTTAGTGAGATTGATCGGTTATTGCCTTGAAGATGAACACCGTCTTCTCGTCTATGAGTTTATGCCTCGTGGAAGCTTGGAGAATCACTTGTTCAGGAGTAAGTTATTATTCCTTTCCCATCTTTTCCCTTGGTTTTTAACTTCGGAAGGAGTTTGTTTAACATTAGCAATATCATTGAAATTTGAAACAGGAGGATCATATTTTCAACCTCTTCCATGGAGCCTTCGTCTGAAGGTTGCTCTTGACGCTGCCAAAGGGCTTGCATTTCTGCACAGTGCTGAAAATAAAGTGATATATAGAGATTTTAAGACTTCAAATATCTTGTTGGATTCCGTATGTAGACTTTTAGTCTTTTACTTTCAATCATTAATAAAAGAAATAGGGTTGATAACTGTAAGAGATTATTCGGAAAACATGGTTGAAACACATTTCTTGATTTGATTGCAGGATTATAATGCAAAGCTTTCTGATTTCGGGCTGGCAAAGGATGGTCCAACAGGTGACAAAAGCCACGTTTCCACCAGGGTAATGGGAACCTATGGATATGCAGCTCCTGAATATCTAGCTACAGGTATTTTTGAGTTCTTGTTGCTGAACCATTTATGTTTCAGGTTTTTAGCTATTTTGGTTAATAGCTGAAAACATTGTTACTGTAGGTCATCTTACTACTAAGAGCGATGTCTATAGTTTTGGAGTTGTCCTGCTTGAAATGTTATCCGGTAAGAGGGCAGTTGACAAGAATAGACCATCTGGACAACATAGCTTGGTGGAATGGGCTAAACCTTATCTCGCTAACAAACGTAAGGTTTTCAGTGTGTTAGACAGTCGGCTCGAAGGACAGTATTCATCAGATGAGTCCTACAGGGTAGCCACACTTGCTTTGCGATGCCTATCAACAGAATCCAGGTACAGGCCCAACATGGATGAAGTTGTTAGAATTTTGGAGCAGCTCAAGGTTCCTGATGTGAATGTAAATCGTAAGCGTGCTCGGAGAAAAAGTGCTGATGATGTTACCCGTGTGAGGACTCACAAATCTTGTGCTAGTGCCAAGACTCACACATCTTATCCACGTGTCACGTTGTCTCCTCTCTATACTTGAAATTGAAGATACACACAACCTTTCAACTTAGCAGAATTGAATGTCCTGTGGCCAAGCTAGGGAAAGCACCATGCATGATTTGCCGGTGATCTTGTCATGAATACTAGCACCTCTGTACTGTACATATCATATTCCAGCTAATATATTCAAAACCAAGCTTCTCTTAACATTTCTAGGTGAGATTGTTGATGTTCAGCAATTAATATTAAGTGTATTTTGAGCTATGTAGCATTGACACTTCACATTAAAGGCTATCCGACATGTGGTTACTTTCATTTTTTCCATTTTCTAATATTATATGTGTCTGTCCGTTTCATCGATGCTTCCTAGGTTTTGAGTTCTGTCAAGTTTTTGTAACTCCTACAAGTAGCTGCTGCGTATGTAGGTATTTTTGTATCATTGCTATGGTTAGCTAATTTTTGTTAGTGTCTGTGTTGGGGTGATGTCGTTTTTCCTAATCTATTTTGTAACACATGGTTGCCATAGTATATATAGTACTAAATATATTTAAGGGCTGATGCTATATTCTATTTGTATTGATTCTTTCATGCCTGCTTTTATGTATGCATAATTCTGTCTATAAATGAAAACATTGGCCAAGATTTCCTTGCATCATTATGTGAAGGAACTGATGAAATTGATTTGGATATGTAGCTGTAGTTTAATAGGGGAATTAGTCACTTTAGTCCCTGAATGGGAAATGAGTAGTCACTTTAGTCTCTGAATGCAGAGAAATTGCAAAACAGTCCCTGAATGTAGACTCTGTTGGTCAATTTCAGGGACTAAAATGACTAACGGAGTCTATATTCAGAGACTAAATTGATTAACAGAGTCTGCATTCAGGGACTAAATTGACTAACATAGTCTATATTTAAGGACTATTTTGCAATTTATCTGCATTCAGAGACTAAAGTGACGACTCATTTCCTATTCAAGGACTAAAGTGACTAGTGACTAATCTCCCTAGTATGTTGTGTTTCAGTACAGTGAGTGACAGTTAAGTCAAGAACCTTGCCCTACCCGATAATTATGTGGTTGCAAAATCTTTTGACTTTGGATAGTACTCCCACTCCACATTATTCTCTATGCTATTTATTAATTTGGACCCTTTTGAGATTTGTCAAACCGTACACCTTTTTCTCTTTGACAAATGCAAATGAACTTGTCAAACTTGTCTTTACTTGATAGTGGCTATACATTCCAAGATAATTTAAAATTTTGTCATTTCAGACACTGAAATAATTCATAAAAAGTGGCTGATATTTTAACACAAAAAATTAAAAGTAAAGTGTTTGACAAATGGAATTGAAGCATTTACTAAAATAACATTGTGTTAGAACAACAACAATTCCTAACAGAACCTATGAGCCATGCTCAACACACTGCCTTAATGCCTTTGTTTTGGTAGATTTTTGTTTGTTTATGTAGATTTGCAAAGAGAGAGAAGAATTTTTTTTTACATACAGTTCTGAAAATGGAAGAAATAACAAGGGGAGAAAGAGATAACCAGTTTTAAGCTTTCTTTCCAGAAGGCTTAAGTCAACGTATACCTACATTGCCTCTTCATGATCACAACACCATTTCTTTAAGCTTCTTTTGGTTTATCAGTAACAAGTATTTTTTTTCCCAGCGTCTTTAGGCTTCAACAATTTTGGAAACATCAATTCTCACTAATTTGCTTGAGACAAATAAAAATTTATCTGAAAAGAGTTACATGCAGTTTTTCTTTCAATCACTCTTTGACCATTACAAATAATTGGGATAATAGTCATCTTAATTCTTAAATGTGTAACGGTTGTCATAATAGTTCTTCAATATATTGAAATTTCAAAAATAGTTCTTCATTCTACCATTTCATGAATGCTACTACTGTGATTTAAATCTGTATGACTGTAAGTCAGTAAGTCACACTCACCTTCCTCGTACCTTTCCAACTCTTTTTCTAATCTTAACTTTTTATTAATTTAACCCCAAAAAGACGACCCTGGCTCTCACTCTCTTTTTGTTGAAGCCTCACCCTCTCTCTTTCTCTTTCTTAGTTGCTTCATGAAATGATAGAGTTAAAGTACTATATTATAGAAAAGTTGACGAGGATTCTAGTATTATAAAAAGAAAAGGTGGTGAGGCAAGACAAAATTAGTGTCATTCCCACGTGAAGGCAAGACAATCCGTTACCTAATAATCCCATCTTTATGTTTATTTATATATTTACCCTAAAACCAATATCACCCACTCTCTTAGTTGCTTCTCCACAGACTGCACTAAAAATGTTCTTACCCTTTTCCTTCATGCATGCATATTTCACCTTATAATTTTGCTTCTTATTTTCATTTATTCAATTCAACTTTCATGGTTTTTGCAGTTAAACATGGGAGTTTGTTTGAGCGCTCCAGTTAAAACTGAACTTCCTTGTAACACTGGTATGTATGTTCTTCCATTTCTTTCCTCTTGTGTGCTTCCTTCCCGTCCCTTCTCATTTTTTGTGTACCATTCAATTGTGTTTCAATCCAATTTCATATTTATTTATATAAAATTTTAAGTAACCTTTTGTATCTCTTTATAAAGAACTCATTGATAGTGAAGTGGAGAGATATCTCTCCTCCAAACGTATGTCATTATTGGGCCGAACTACGTGATCAAATTTTGGTGTTTGTTTCTCTTCTTTCTTTATCTTTTGCTTGTTGTTTGTGTTTTACACTTGGTTACTAGATTATATCTAAGTCTGTTATTGTTGTCGTTGCTTCAGGCTACTAGTTACTACTTCCTTTTGCTCCACACATTTAAGTATATTGCTGTGAGTTTTGAGCCTGAATTCACAACAATACATTTGATCATTAATATGTTATGACAACAATAAATGGTTGGATCAATGAAATTCATTGATTATCTATGAAGCACAGACACCTTAAGGATAAGACGTGTCGTATTGTCCGACACGCGTCAGTGTCCGATAGTTGTATGATATATGTATGACATGTGTTAAAAATTTGAGTCAAGTGTCCCAGCAAAATTTGTTTTTTCTTTGTTTTCGCACTTTCCATCAATCAGTGTCTGAATGTATGACACACATACGGCACGTGTTGGTCAAACTAAAACAAGTATCCAAAAAAATTATTTTGACAAACCTTACACTCTCCTTGGACACAACATGTTGAAGCAATAAAAGTTGAGTACAATAACTTTAGCCTTTGTAATAGTAGATGGATAAATAAAAGTCAAATACTATGTTATTATATTTTTCTGTTTTTTTACTTATTCTAGGGTAAATCCAATCCAAGTGATACTACATAGTCATCAAGAACCAGAGAGCACACAACATAGCATCCTGGGACAATGTCATGGAGAAATCTGCAGTATTGCATATTGATCCTTCCCTTGCATCATCAAATTCTATTCCTTCAAGTTCAATGGGAAACATCCTTGAACAAGAACATACTGTCTTCGGTGAAGGAAGTGTTCGACCGATTAATCAAGGAAATCACAGTTGTTGAAGAAAAATATAATATAATAAAATCAATTGTTGTCGCTGCATCCCTTGAGGTGTAGATAAATAAAAAACAGAAAAATCAACATGTTTGTAATAGATATATATCTTATTTTGATTAATATATATGTAGCAATGTCGCTGTCTTGTGTTTTTTACATTAGGGGTATCGACGTGTCCAGGTTGTGTCAGAGTCCGTGCTTCATAGTGGTTTATAATGACATGTTAAGTTGAGTAATTCCTCTAATAGTTATTCCTAGAGTCAAAGTATCACCACTCATTTCCTTTTATTTTCTCCAAGTTGTTTGATCATTCCTCATTTACCTTATGTGTTTTTAAAAAGACTGCATGGAGAATATACTTTTGGTAAAATTGATTTATGTTTGGTTTCCTTCCTCTTTGAGTTGTTTAACTCCTTTGATTTGTTAATGTTGAAATTGGGGCCTAACTCATCATCACTAAACCGGCTTGTGAGGTGAGGAGTGCCTGTATTGGGAAAAATCCAAGTCCCACATAGGATAGAAGACTCTTGATGAGAGTTTATAAAGAGGAGGCAATCCTCAGTTCACAAGCCGGTTTTGTAAGGTTGAGTTAGGCCCCCAATTTCAATAGTTAATGGCATTCTTTTGCTTCTATTTATGTTTTTGGTACACAAATATGAGATGAGTTTATGTAACTCTTGTTTCTAAGTTTCAATCATAAAAAAGTTCCTAAATTTCTTTACCTTGTTAATTTTGATGCTAATTTGATCTGTCTAAATATTGGCTCCAATAGTAATAGTACTTTCACAACGTGGTATTCATGAGGCTTAACCTTGAATCTTTTCTCACTAAAGACGCCAAATTTGATGTATTTTATTGTATGAACACACTTGAAGATCTAGTTTGATAGCTCAATGTATGTTTACTTTTCAAGTGATATTCATGAAAGTTTTAACTGGCAGGGTTAAATTCAAACAATAAGGTTTCCGCTGTATCAGTACCTCAGACCACCCAAACTGAGGGTGAGATTTTGCAGTCATCCAATTTAAAGAGATATACCTATGCAGAACTCTCGACAGCCACTAGAAATTTTCGACCGGATAGTGTGTTAGGACAAGGTAGTTTTGGAGCAGTTTATAAGGGTTGGATTGATGAGAATTCATTGGCTGCTGCCAAACCTGACACTGGCATTGCTATTGCTATCAAAAGACTTCATCAAGATGGCTTACAAGGTCACAGGGAGTGGTTGGTGAGTTTAATCTACTTGATTAAATCATTTGCTCATCATAATTAAGAAGCAAATAGTTTCTCTTTACATTGTTTGGTCAGCTAGCATGGCATGGTTAAATAATTCAAAAAAGAAAATCTCAATTTGTTTAGTCTCATCCTTGTTCTTCTTATCTCACTGAATTAGTATACATCCCTACATTTAAAACCACAGTTTCAATAATATTATGTTACTATGTTAGTAATTAGTTTAGATTGGAAAACTGAGAAGGGCTATTTTAGGGTGTGCAGACAAAACAAGTCTGGCTTACTCTGTTTCTGTTTTCACTTCTAGGCTGAAGTCAACTACCTTGGTAGGTTTTCTCATCCTCATTTAGTGAGATTGATTGGTTATTGCCTCGAAGCTGGACACCGCCTTCTCGTCTATGAATTTATGCCCCGTGGAAACTTGGAAAATCACTTGTTTAGGAGTGAGTTATTCTTCATCTCCCATCTTTTCCCTTAGTGTTTAATTTTGGAAGAAGTTTGTTTAACATTGACAATATTATTGAAACAGGAGGCTCGCATTTTCAACCTCTCTCTTGGAGCATCCGTCTGAAGGTTGCTCTTGCTGCTGCCAAAGGGCTTGCGTTTCTGCACAGCACTGAAGCCAAAGTGATACATAGAGATTTTAAGACTTCAAATATCTTGTTGGATTCTGTATGTAGAATTGTAGATTTTTAGTCTTTTGCTTTTGATAAATAAAGAAAGAAATAGGATTGATAAATCTAAGAGATTATTTGGATAACACGTCTGATACGTATTTCTGGATTTGGTTGCAGGATTATAATGCAAAGCTTTCTGATTTTGGGCTGGCAAGGGATGGTCCAACAGGTGACAAAAGTCACGTCTCCACCAGGGTAATGGGAACAAATGGATATGCAGATCCTGAATATGTAGATTCAGGTATTTCTGGTTCATGTTCCCGAACCATATTTTTGTTTCGCGTTTCTCCTTTTCTGATCTTTTTTAAGTTATTCTAGGTTCAGCTTAGTTGCCTTGCTTAAGACTAATCATCTTTATTCTTTGCGAGCCTTGAATTTTTTTAAAGATTAAGGTTAATAGCTAAAACCATTGTTACTGTAGGGCATCTCACTACTAAGAGTGATGTCTATAGTTTTGGAGTTGTCCTGCTTGAAATGGTATGTGGTAGGAGGGTAATTGATCGGAATACACCACCTGCACAACGCAACTTGGTCGAATGGGCCAAACCGTATATCACTAACAATCGCAAGGTTTTGAGGGTGTTAGACAGTCGGCTTGAAGGGCAGTGTTCAGCAATTGAAGCCTATAAGGTAGCCTCCCTTGCTTTGAAATGCCTATCAGAAAAATCCTCCAGGCCTAACATGGATGAGGTTGTTAGCACTTTGGAGCAGCTGATTCACAACCAACTAGGCAGAACTGATTGTCCTGCGGCAAGACTAGCCTGCATGATTTGCTGGTGATTTATTCCATGTATACAGGCACCTCCGTAGCTAATATATTGAGAATCAAGCTTCTCTTAACATTTCTACGTGAGATTGCCGATGTCCAGCGACAAATAATATCGAGTGTAATCCGAGTTCTGTCTTGACACTGAAATAATTATCATAAAAAGTGGTTGATAAATGGAATGGAAGCATTTACTAAAATAACATTGTGTTAGAACAATTCCCAACAGAACCAATGAGCCATACCCAACACACTGCCTTTGTTTTGGTAGATTTATGTTTGTTTATGTAGATTTGCAAAAGAGAGATAAGAGATTTTTTGTTTTTACTATACAGTTTTGAAGATGGAAGAAGTAATAAGGGGAGAAAGATATAAACAGTTTTAAGCTTCATTCCAGCAGGCTTAAGTACATTGCATCTCCATGATCACCACCATTTCTTTAAGCTTCTTTTGGTTTATCAGCAACAAGTATTTTTTTTCCTAGCGTCTTTAGGCTTCAACTATTTTGGAAAACACCAATTCTCATAATTAGCTTGAGACAAATAAAACTTCATGTGAAAAAAGAGTTTGGTTATTTTGTAGGTTTATGCAACTTTTCTTTCAATCACTCTTATTGTTTCTCAATTACAAGGCTTATACTACCCACAGGTGGAGTTTAGTATGGGAAAGGAGATTTCCCACCATAGGAAAGTTTTTTTTTTTACCATTAGATTAAACAGGAGTACTGATTTTATCATGGACTGCTTACACCATTTTTTTTTTCTTTCTCTTTTACACTGATTTTTGTTGTTGTTAAGATCTGGAATTTTAGACCCAGTTATTGAATTGCATCTTGATAACAAATTCACTCACGTTACCTGTGGACCACACCAGGTTCAAGAAGATACTTCAAGCCATTTAAAATTTGTCTTGTGTATGCAAAAACTTGAGAATCATTTAGGTGATAGCTTCCAAAAAAACTGGCCAATGACCCTTTTGTCACAAGTTCAAGGAATATAAACAATGTGCTTTCATTCTGAGAAATCCAAAACATAAATATATAAACGGCGAAAGAAGGAGATAAAAACATTGGAAATGCAATTGCTATTTAGCAGACATAGAAAATTGGTATAATAAGATTAACAAATGAAACAAGTAGATTAATGGGTTATGCTTCTTATCCACTTGAAATAAGACATAGAAAAATGCTCTTGATCTTTAAAGGCTTTATCATGAACCAAGTTCTAAGAGTTTAGCCACTGTGTTGAGCTATACTTCCAGATTGTGAAATTGCTGCAAGTGGTTGGTGAGAGAGATGGAGGAGAGTGAAAAAAATCATGTGTTGAGTGTTTATGATAAAAGTATGTTCCTTATTTAATCTAATGGTCAAAAAAAACTTTCCCATGGGAAACAACTCTCCTTTCCCATGCTAAATGCCACCACCCTACCGACATTATTGAATATGGATGGTAAAATAGATGGATTTGAATTTCATTGTAATTGATTGACCACCAAAAATACCCATGCCCGCATCGACTCGATAAGGTCACTAGATCACTGAGTCGTTGGTCGAAACATTGAGTCATTGGTTGAACCACATGACCGCATCAGATTAAATCGGATGGCTCTGTCGTATAACTTAGTCTTTACAAAAAAATTATATGTATATTAAACTAAATTAAATTGGATGACTCAGTCGATAAAAAATACTAAAATACTCGTGTAATCTATACAAATATATAAAAAAAATCATTAGACAAATTAACGTAATTTCACAAACTCGTTTTTCAAATTTAAACCAATTTACAATAACACACGTCAATATTTCCTATCTTTTTTCTATTTCTATTTCTATTTAATATATGTTATGCATGATGAATAAAGTAATAATTGTATAAAATAGGCTTTTAAAATTTTATTTTTTTAAAAAAGAAAGAATTTTATTAGGTCTTAAACGAACTCTTAAATGCCAATTAAAGTTAGAGACATAATCCTACTTTTGTTGTTACACTGCCGCCACCTTCCTTACCTTCATCTTTTATTCTCTCTGAACCAAAACCTCCATGCATACATCCAACAAGTAGATCTCAAATAAAAAACACATCAGATCTGATTTTCAATCCTTGTTCTTGTCTTCTCACATCTTCTTCCCTTCCATCGTGAGATCTTCCCTTCTCTACGATAATCTTTCTCACTTTTCTCACTTTCTGGTTTTATTTATCAATTGAAATTACGTTGTGTATTGACCCGATCTGGTTCACCGAACCGGCTGAGTCACCGATTTCTACTGAGTTTTAGCGAGTCGCGTCAGTTCTGACCGGTTCAACTGCACAACCGATCCAAAAAGCAGATCAAACCAGACACACCACCAAATCATGGTTCGACCGGTCTGAGCCGGTTTTTAAAACTATGCTCGTGTGCATGTTTTTAAGAAAATGATTAATTGTGTTGATTTTAATGATAAAATTAATATTATTTATTAAAATACTCTTATTAATTGTAGTTAGCGGAGTAGTTAAATGAAATGAAATTCAATAAATAAAGATATAATAATAAAAAAATGTTGCTTTAGAATTTTAAAGTAAAAATTAGTTTAAGACAGAGAAAAAATGATATAGACAATTATTATAAGAATAAGGGTTATGCTAACAAGTCTCCTTAGAACACTAGTTAAGAAGTCAAAAATAAAAATAAATTATACTTTATTTCCAAGATAAACTTTCTCTTTTAAACTTCTTAACGACATTTCCATAAGAATAAAGTAAAATTTTAAAGTATCCTTACGAATGCTGAAATGTTGGTAAGATATTTTTGGGTATAAGCAGTTTGTGATTAGTAAAAGGAAATTCTTGGAGGTTGATGGTTGGCGAGGTTTTATTCTGAAAGAAAAAATTGAAGTTAATTAAATCGACTCTAAAGGAGTGGCATGTGTCTCATTGTAAAAATTTACCCGGAAAGATAGACTCTCTTAAAGCCCGATTATCTGACTTAGATTGTAAAGGGTAAGATGAAATTCTGACAGAAGACGAAGTTGTCGAGATGCATACTATTACATCGAATATTCATTCTCTGTCGTGGATAAATACTAGCATTTGTTGGCAGCAATCTAGACTTCTTTGGCTTATAGAAGGTGATGCAAACTCCAAATACTTCCATTCAATTTTGTTGAACCGGCGTAGACGGAATGCTCTTACTTCGATTATGGTGGGTGGCGTGGTGGTGGTGGAAAGCGTTCAGCCCGTTCACCAAGCGGTGTTTTCTCATTTAGCCTCTCATTTTAAGGCGTGTAAGGTGGAGGATCTTCGGTTCAAGACTTTGTCTTTCGTGGAAGGTGGTAGATTGATTAAACCATTTTATATGGAAGAAGTTAAAGGAGCAGTGTGGGATTGTGACAGCTTCAAGAGCCAGGGTCCTGATGGAATTCGTTTCGATTTCTTGGAAGAGTTTTGGCTTGAATTGAGAGATGACATTATGAGGTTTACTCAAGAGTTTCATCGGAATGGTAAACTAACGAAAGGTATAAATAACACTTTCATAGCTCTTATTCTTAAAGTTGACAGTCCGCAAAAATTAAATGATTTTAGGCCTATTTCCTTGGTGTGAAGTCTCTATAAAATCTTGGCGAAAGTTTTAGCAAACATATTACGGTTGGTTGTAAGCAGTGTTATTTCTGAATAAAAAACGATGTTTGTTAAATATAGACAAATTTTGGATGGGATTTTACTTGTGAACGAGGTGATGGATGGAGCTCGTAAACTTAAGAAGGAGCTTTTATTATTCAAAGTAGATTTTGGAAAAGCATAGGACTATGTGGATTGTAGATACTTATATGCATTTATGAGGAGAATGCCTTTTCCCATTTTTTGGCAGAAGTGGATTAAAGAATGTGTGTGCACGGAGACAACATCGGTGTTAGTTAATGGCAGCCCTATAGAATAATTTCCTTTGGAAAGGGGTCTGAGGCAAGGTGATCCTCTTTCTTCTTTTCTCTTTTTGCTGGCAGCGGATGGTCTGAATATGATTATGCAAGCCATGGTTCAGGCGAACATTTTTCATGGGTACAATAATGGTTCTATGATTCCACTATTATTTCTCATTTACAGTTCGCCAATGATACATTACTTTTAGGGGTAAAAGTTGGGCGAATGTCCGTGTTTTGTGATCAGTTCTTGTACTTTTTGAGGCGGTATCTGGGTTTTAAGTGAATTTTAACAAGAGTATGCTAGTTGGTGTAAATATTGTTGATTATTGGTTGAATGAGGCTGCAATTGTTTTGGGTTGTAAAGGGGGAAAATGCCTTTTTTGTATTCGGGCCTTCCGATTGGGAGTGGCCTGCGATGGTTCTCGTTTTGGGATCTGGTTTAGACTCGCATTCATAATAAATTGTCTGGTTGGAAGAGCCAATTTCTTTCCTTTGGTGGTCGTTTTGTTCTTCTCAAGTCTGTCCTGACCTCTCTGCCTGTTTATGCTATTTCATTCTTCAAAGCTTCATCAGGTACAATCTCTTTATATTGAATCTTTATTCACAATTTTTTTTTGGGTGGGGGGAGTGAAGACCATAGGAAAATTTCTTGGATTGGTTGGAAACATGTTTGTGTTAGGAAAGGAGTTTGGAGGGTTGGAGGTTAGAAAGATGTGGGAGTTTAATACTGCTTTGTTAGGAAAATGGTGTTGGAGGATGTTAGTAGATAGAAGAGGATTATGGTATAAGGTGTTGGTAACTCATTATGGTAAGGAGGCAGAGAGGTTGGTGGTTAGGGGCTGGATTAGTTCTTCATGGTGGCGAGAGGTAGTTAAAATTCGTGATGGGTAGGTGGTGTTGGAGGAGGGTGGTTCGAGGATAGTGTCATGAGAAGGGTTGGTAATGGGGCAGATACTTTTTTCTGGACGGATCCGTGGTTAGGTGGAGCTCCTTTATGTGTGCGGTTTCGGCGCCTTTCCAACATGGCTCAAAATAATTCGATTACGGTTGTGGATATGTGCGGTTTAG
>Ga0315915_1001346_pt1 | contig 29551 bp, 14 predicted proteins | sample MpolbnodulesMG_FD_207738 | JGI IMG/M metagenome (GOLD analysis project Ga0315915, IMG submission 207738) | Medicago polymorpha root nodule microbial communities from Los Angeles, California, United States - branched nodules | ecosystem: Host-associated > Plants > Roots > Nodule | place: USA... | reverse complement strand
AGAAAAATATTTAAATTTAATTATCATTGACATTTAAATTATAAATAAATGAATTAATTTTTCTTAAATGGTGGTTCAAAATTAATATATATCATAAAAATATTTATTTATGTTAAAATAGATTAAAGTGTAGTGCATATCTAATTATTAAGGGAGGGGATTGTAATTCAAGCATCTTATAAGGGAGGAGAGTATAAATTTCACTTTTCAAAGGAGGGGAGTGTAATTCATGCATCTTTAAGGGGAGGGGAGTGTAATTCATGCATCTTTAAGGGGAGGGGAGTGTAATTTACTCTTAATTATTTTCCAAAATTATTTTAAAAATCCAAAAGTTACACCATCTCTTCATGGGCTCTTGAAGTTGTCACAATCCCAAATTTCCTGTTTAATTTTTTTCCAAGAGAACTGTTGAGTTAATAAAACTTTATTTTCATTTGATAAACTTTGTATAGGCGTTGAGGATAACAAAGACAGACACAAATTCCTCTTCTCAAAGTGCTATTAAAACGATTAAAGACCTCAAATTTAACTTCTTCCACCCCTTCCACCCTTGTCCTATAAGATAGCATTATTACTATTCATGCTTTTAACCAAATCATGAAAGAATTTTGTATTTGCATGACATTCTTTCAATCATAGAGAAGGCGATCTTGGTCATTGAAGGCTACAACATAGAGAAAATTAGATGCACCAACTCTTTTATTTGAACTTGATCCTCTATAGATAAACTAGTCTCTTCCCCTTTAATGTCTAAAATCCTTTCATGGATATTTTTGCTTTTTTTTGTTAAAAAAAAATATCACAAAGACAACACTTCAACCTTATAAATTTTTCCTTCAAAACAAAATCACCCGAACCAATAACGAACCTTCTATTTGTTAAATTTTTTTTAGTGGGATTCTATTTGTTCAATAATTATAATCCAAAACAATTGTTGTTTAATTAGAAATGACACCGAGTTTAACCGTTTGACTACTTAAAAAAAATTCCTTTTGATTAAATTTTTACTGATTTCTCTTTGTATAGATTCATAAAAAAAATGGGATCATCGACCCTTAAATCGATTTGATCCAAATTGTTGACCCCACTATTGTGAAAGTCAGATAAATCTCTTGATCATATTAACCAACAATGAATTGGTCCAAGTAGTAAGGAATTTAGACCCCTTAAGCATGTGATCAGGGGTTTGATTTATGTCTCATATGTATTAACAAAATTCTGCTGAGAGGGAGAACCCACCTTACGTGGTCAACAAATTATCCGATGAAGACTAATCCTTGTTAAACAACAGTAGAAACTTCATACCAATATCATGGTAACAAAAAATTCTCTTGATCCGATGATGGTCCTTTAGTACCAAAATGATTTAACACATGCATCTCTTATGCTGCGGGTAAGATTAATGAAGGACATAGTTACGCTAGTTGAGTAAATTTCTAGTATTATTTATTTATTTTAATATTGTTTCTTTACTATTTTTAGGATGTTGAATGCTTGAGATCAGGGTAAGTTTCTAGGATATTGAGGGTAATCATCCTTTGCAAAAAAAAAAAAAAAATGTGTCTACAATTCGATAAAACAAAAAAATTTCATAAATATTTTAAGTGTATGTTTATTTTTTTTGTTGTTAATTCTCCGATTTCTTAAAATTTAGTTGAAAGGTAAGTAAAGTTTAACAGAAAAATACTTTATTCAGAATGAAATTCATATTCTCTCGAACCATAATATATATTTCTTTAAATATACGGTAAAATATAAATCTATTTATTTTCAATAGCGGTAGCTTGAGATTGTCTTTAAAAAGTGGATACTTAAGAATGCTTATTTAAGTATATAATTACAGGAATGAAAAATTCAGCTCAACATTTTCAATCATCTTTATACTCTATCTAATCCTTTATAGAAGATTATAGATTAAAATTCTTTTTTTCTCCTATAATAATATTTTACTATTACTTTTTTCGTCTTATCCGTTCCTGCGCGCTCTATTTTTTTTCCTTCCGTAATATCCTTTTTGATTCTATAATCCAACCAAAGTAATAGTCTTAATTTTTGGTTATATATGTATGTATGGTCCCTTTGGAATGTTTTCAGACGTCATAATTTGGCCGGCTCATGTAATGTTTTCAGGCCAAGTCATCAATGAACAACAAGTAGTTGACAAAACATTGAACAATATAACAATAAAAACCAACAATTATAACAGTAATTTGCCGGCCAAGGAATTGAAACACGAGAGTCAAATTCTCTCTTTTCTTCCTGTTGGCACAATATCTAACCTTATATATGAGGCGCATTATTATTTTAACAACATATTTTCCTATATCATTACAAATGGAGCACATGTTTATTTTAATCAATTTACCAATCACAGATCATATGACACCCATAATTTGCTGCATATAACCTCCAAATGATTCATGCTCAATCAAAGAATGTACGACACAACACTGACACTAACACGTAAACATCATTGATAATAATTTTTAAAAATAGATAAGTAATTGCATATGTTAATGTTTAGTTGACGTTATATTTGTTGTGTCGAAAATCAAATACACCTTTAATATGAAGCGTCGATGTTACATAGCTTTTATGGGACGTAGATAAGTCTACAAAAGTCAAAACTAAATTATCAAGATGAGGATTTGAACATGTAACACTTTCTTTTTTATAATTCAATTGACATTTTATTTCACTATCAAAATAGTATATTTATTAACTACAACAGACCCAGCTTTCTCCCTATAAGAATACGAAACTTGAGTTATACTTTCAGCACAGGTTTGGCATTCAACCTATAACATGGCTGATTCACTCACAGTTAATGTTGATTCCTCACCTAAGCTTGAATTATATGATAAACAAGCAAAAAATACCACCTATGAGGCTGAACACTCTCCATCTAGTATCCAAAAGGTTATAATTAATCTACAAATAAAATAATATGGTGTACCATATATAATTTTTAATGTGTATAATGTGCCTATTTGCCTAATGTGAATTATCTAACTCAAACTTTTCTAGTGTAGGCTATAGCTGAATTTGTGGGTACATACATTCTTATATTTGCTGGTTGTGGGGCTGCTCTTGTCAACGAGAAGTTACAAATCACAGTAGTTGGCATAGCAGTTGTTTCAGGTTTAGCTTTAACCGTCGCAATATATTCGGTCGGCCATGTCTCTGGCGCTCATTTCAATCCTGCCGTCACAATTGCCTTGGCCGTTGTCCGAAAAATTCACTTCAAACTTGTAAGTAGCCTATTAGGATTTGGATCCTCTACAGCGGACTTACCGTGCAATAAACTGCAAAGTTATTTAGTTCAGAAAAAGAAATGATAAAATCAATTTTCTATCTAAATCTAATAGCTTTCCAGCAAGTGTTTTAAATTCTAATAATGCAGTTATGCAATAATATTGTGACTCAATCACATGGATCATGATTAGATGCTCAAACTTTTTTTTCTTCTTCTTACCTTACCTATAATTTTGTAGGTGCCCGTTTATGTGGTATGTCAGTTGATGGGTGCCACATTGGCCACACTCACCCTCAAAGTGTTGTATCATGACAAGGTGGAAATTGGTGTAGCATTGACCCAATTTTCAAACCCAACTTCTTATCTTGAAGCATTGGTGTGGGAATCCATAATCACTTTCATATTGGTGCTAACTATTTGTGGTGTTGCCACTGATCACAGAGGGGTAACATAACCAAAACTATACATAATTAGTTCAATTATTTAATCCTCATTTATGCTTATATATAATTAATATCATACTCTTTATGCATCTTAGATGTAAGTATACAAACATTTTCTATGGCTAAAGGAGGAAAACCTTGTAGATTCTTTATGTTAAGGATTTTGTTATATTGTGTTTAATAAAGGAACTAATTTGGTGCCTTCACTCATTGAATCAGAGCAAAGATCTAGCTGGAGTTGCAATAGGAATTTCAGTTCTGATTAATATCATCATTGCCGGGTAAATAAACAGTCTATATGGTCATTTTATTATCATTTTCGTCAGCGTACGTAATTTCCATATCAGTCAATCATTAGTCCGAAATATGGAATGCTCATTCAACGAGTAATTTACTACTGACGTATAAAGGTGTCTGAAAAGTGGCTTAGTTGAAAACTCTTTACATCATTCGATATGTTAACCGATATAAAAATATTTTTCACATTGATTAACGAGTCAATGTGAAAAGTCTCCTCGTTCCATATCGGTCTTGCAATCGATGTAAAAAATTGATTTTGACTAGTGTGTAATTTTTTTTTTCAGGCCTACCACGGGAGCTTCGATGAATCCAGCAAGGAGTTTGGGACCTGCCATAGTATCAGGCAATTACAAAAACATTTGGGTTTATATCATAGGACCAACTATTGGTGCAGTCTTTGCAACTGTGCTTTACACATTCCTAAGAGTAACAAAACCAGCTCAACCAGAACCAGAATCATATCATGTCTGAAATCATAATCATTTGACTTTCTGATCCATCTACCGATTATTTGTTCCCTGTGCTTCTAAACCAAAGCTGTGATGAAATACACAGTGAGGACTAGGAATATTTGTATCAAGACAATATATTTTAGACGGATCGATTAATCCAACGAATGAGAACGGTTGAAATGCAAGGTGCCTTTGGCGCAGTAAAGATACTGAATATGTTCCCATAGTCATCAATCAGCAGTTAAGCACAACAAATTTATATATGTACTCATAATAGATACTAGCAATCTTAGATGTCAACGGAACAAGTAATTTATGAATGCCGCGTTTAAACATAAAAACAAAAGTTACTTGTGCAATATTACCTTACTGATATTACATTAAATGGCAGAAAATGTAGTTAAGGAGGGATCATATAAAAGAAGTATATCTGCCTTAAATCATCATCACAAACCCAAGTTTAAGAGTGAAGCAAAGATTCAAAAGTTGGTGTTTCTCCCTGATCACTACACAAAATATATACTTTACAATAGGACGGACACCTACACATTTTGTACATGAAGCAAAAGGGAATGCAGATATGAAACTGCCCCCAATGTACTGAAATTTCCAAACACATTGGAAATCAGCAATTTAATCATTCGTCAATACTTTCCCAAAATGAGTACATGTATCTCCAATCCGATGGTCTTCATCCCACTTGGTGAGATTGCATTTCTACATTCCTTGCTTCAAGTCTGCGTGGTATATATGTGTATTATCTGCAGTGAAAAATATATGAATAATCATTTTGATTCATTTCATAAAATGTGTGCGACAACGTCACTGTAGTCTATGAATGTACTGAAACTTCAAAAACATTCCAGCGCATGTCTTCTTTTAGTAGTTTACGGACAAAATTGACAAATGAAAATACACATTCCAGGGCCAAAGTAACTAACAGAATATATATTTGGAAATCAAATTGACTAGCAAAACACACATTCGACGATATTTTTGTAATACATTCAGGGACTGTAATAACATCTTCAGACATATTCAAGGACCCAAATGATTTTTTATCTATTACTCCACTTTTAATTAAGGGAAAGATTAGTCATCGGCTCATCACTTCCCTTCTCTGGCCTATAAAACCTCCATCCCTAACACATCCTTAATAATTTTCTTGATAGACTATTACTTCAGTCCACTCTTCAAATTAAAAGAACAGGAGAGTAAAAAAGAAAGCATGGGAAGAAAGAAATAGAAATAGGTTTTTTACCATTGAGTTGGATCCATTACATGGATTAGACGACGTCATCATTTTCTACATAAACATGTTGAGTGACAAAGGAAGGTCAATTTACTATGTTCTAGAATCCTCACATGGATGGTGAATAGGATCTTGTAATAAAATTGTTTAGCAAGAAGTATAATAAAGTACATAGTTTTATTAAGGCCGGTTTGAATTAGCTTATTCGAGTTTATTTACTGGCATAAGCTTATGGCCATTAGTTGTTTGCAATTTTCATCTTATTTCCATAAACTCTGCTGGATAGCTTATGAAAACAGTTTATAACTTATATGAAAGTAGTTTGACTTTATTTTATCTATTGTTAGAGAACTAGCTTATACACTAGCACTTATATGATAAGCGCGCCATTAAGCTTTTTATCCAACCGGGGCCTATATTGAAAACAGTTTTATTTTATCTTTTGTTTTAGAAATAGCTTATACATAAGCACTTATATGATAAGCGCTTATGCTATAAGCGCTTAATTAAGTTGTTTATCCAAACTGGGCCAAACCAGTGGTTTTGAGAAATCTCACCCAGTTTGAGGTAGGCGTGTCCAACTCATCAATTGGTGAGACTGTGGATGCCTCTGCAAGTAAGGAGAAGTAGCTCCTATACCATTTTCATCATCTACATATTGATCAGAGAAGTTAGAAGCCTGCGGCGACCACTCTGGAACAACACCTCCATCTCTTTCTCTTCTAGTACTACTTGAAGATTCTGCTGTGGAATCTTCAGCTGCATTTCTCAGCCAAAATGTAGTTGTAGGATTATGCCTTTGTCTAGTGTTTCTATTCCCATTCTGCAACGCTCCTTGGTTCATTGCCTCTCTTGCATTTGCATTTGTTGGCACTTCAGCCCTGCTGTCTCCTGCCGAGTTTCGAACGGAAGAAGTTTCTTCTTCTTCCACTCTCACTCTAGAAGAAGTCATACTTGGTACCATTTGATCCTGGTAGCGCCGAGTACCGTGAGGTGCATTGTTCCTAATAGGTTCATGTCTTTCCTCCATTTGTATGTCCTGAGGAAAAGCAATAGGTGTTGATTCAGCTGAGTCTCCAAGACCTTCTTCGGTTCCGTTTTCTGCTGCAGCTCTTGAAGCTGCTTCTAGTTGCCACATCTGTATAAGTGCTTCCTCGAGCCTCACTGTTGCTGCATCTATTTCCACAATTGGAAGAGGGTAGTTTGAGCCAAGTTCAATACCAGCAGCTTGGAGTACTGATTCTGGTGCATTCCATGGATGATGTATCCATTCGGTTGGTAATCTTGCAAGTTCAGGAAGCCAACGTCGCACATATTCTCCATTTGGATCACACTTGTATCCTTCAAACTGAAAATGACATAATCAAAATGAGTGCATTTATCACTAGGAGAAATAGATCATCTTTAAGCATACAAAATACACAACAATATAAGAAAAGAGGGCTGAAACTAGAAACAGTTGGGCTTGTTTTGATGACTTATTTGAAACATTTGTGAGAATGTTCGAGATATTTTATGAAAATAGTTTATGACCTGTCCAAAGTCTGTTTTTAGCTTATTTCTAATTTTTTTTTCGTATAGCTTATGAAAACAGCTTATAGTTACATGAAACAGTATAATTTTATAGTATTTTTTGTTTACATAAATAGATTAGACATACACACTTATATGACAAGTACTTAATCAAATAGATTATCCAAACATGGACGTGTTTTATTTCACTCAGTAACCAAAGAAGTGTTTATAACAGCAACATGATAATGCAACTCATGATGTGTTTTTCCTTTTCCAAATAAGGAAATAAAAATACTCAAAGATGAATTTAAAGCTAGATTATATGCAATTGTACCTGTGGATTATCGATTCTGTCGAATTCACGACCATCAGGTAGAGTACCAGATATATACTGCCAACCAAGAGCATCACTCTCAAGATCAGCATCCAAAAGGGTATCCCAAAAATATTTCATCCCCCATCTCCAAGGAAGCTGCAAAACCTTGACAAAGAAACTGGAAACGACAACTCGTATCCGATCATGTAGCCAACCAGTAGCCCATAACTCTCTCATTCCAGCATCCACCAAAGGGTAACCAGTCCTTCCCTGTCTCCATGCCTTAAAATATCCTTCATTCACCACCCAAGGGAAAAACTTAAGGTGTCCAAGTAGAGGCCTTTCATGACTATACGGGTGGTTGAAACTAATGTACCTTGAATACTCTCTAAGACCAATTGACTTGAGAAACAAGTTAACGCTTTCTTCGCCGGCTTCGTTTCCTTCGTTCGCCCAAAAGACTTGTTTGATTCGGACAAGATGGAATACTTTCTTGACACTAACTTCTCCGAAATGCAAATGTGGAGATAGAAATGAGGTTGTGGCGCTGTCTGCTTTCCTTCGATTCTTTGAGTACTCAATCAGTGGACCGTTTATGAAGGTTGTTAATGCCTTGTTTGCGTTACTCCACCCTGGCGACCATGCTCGAGCAAGAAGTGCATTGCTCGCTTTCTCTAAATCATCTTCAAACACCAATGTATCAGAAGGACACTTTGATACATCACCTGAAACATGGCAAGAAATGTTTAATGAAATGCAAACTAAAGTCAAAACATGACAATACAACAAATAATATAGGCAAGTACCAACTACCAAGTACTTGAAATTTTAGTCATGAATTTAGTTCTTTAATAAATATAAAGTACAACCTTTTTTTTTCACAGATTTTTCATATTAAATTGTTCCATCAATTACGTAAGTGTCATGAACTTGGTCCCTTAATCAGCACTCAGTTACACTCATTTACTTTAATGACACTTTGAATAATCAAAGAACTAAGAATATCTGTTTGGTTTACAATTGTAAACTGTAAACTTATATTTTGATCCAACATATCTGTAGAGTTTCTTTAAACAAACGAATTTTTGGATCCAAACATACATTTGCAAAGGTTATTTCATTTGAAATTAATGAAACACAAAAGTTGCAGGCTAGCCCAATTTTGACTGAGAAGCAAGTTATAAAATTCACTAACATATTTGTTGAACATTTATATTTTATTTTTGTAAAATCATTATACATCAACATTGGAATTTGGAAGGACTAATAGTTAAAAAAAACTTTGTCTTGTTAAAACATATGATTATACTTTGGTGGCTCCTCTACAGTAGACCACTTTGATAGGTGGTACACGGTTGGTTAGTAATTGAAAATCTTCTGAAACACCAACTACAGCTGGTGTTATCATCCGAAAATAGAAGCTCGTGATCTCCACGTCCTCACGGCTGAGACATATACATGGCCAAGTGCTGAGTTTTGAGACAGACATTCATTTTTTTTCTTCTTATTTTTGTCAAACCCGCACAGATTAAGCCACTGTCTCAGACATGGTTAATGTTTCAGAGAATTTTCAATTATCGATCCAAAGTGGTCCACTATGGAATTTGCCTTATACCTTTGCATCTTTTTGCTATGTTACAAAAGCAACTTTATAACAGATAAAAGCATGTATTCCTTTCTCAATATGGATAATTTGTTCAATATTCCAGAATCCAAACTAAGAACCACAAGAGTTCTCTGACTCATGCAGCTGGCGAACAATCAAATAACAACTATTGTCAAAAAAGTTGAAATAAAAGTGAGGCTAAAAAAGGAGAGGAACAAAGTAAACCTGGAAAAATTCTTTTAGGTGGGAGAAGAGGTGCTTGTGGGTCATAAGGCATGCTAAGGCATCTTTCCCAAAAAGAATCAAAAGTTGTGAATGGTTGGCCATTTTCATCGTTCACATCCCATGGTTCATACAATAAATCCGAGTTGAATGAACGTACGGTAATCCCTTGAGCCGTTAGAATTTCCTTTGCTTTATGATCCCTTACAAGTGACAATGGATCTGTAACATAGAAATTTGCATAATAACATTTATACACAGTTTTGCAGCCAGAAAAAACAAAACAAAATATCATCTCAAATTATAAAGCAGCTTCTATGAATGAAATTATCAGAGACATACACATCACAGACTGATATGAAGAAGAAGAAATTATAACCAAACAAAGATTTTACAGTTTATTACCAAATAATAATGGTAACTAACAACTCAAATTGCTATATCTACCAAGGATTCTAGAGACTGCAATGATGTTGTCGATATTACTAAGCAAAAACTCGGTATCATATGGAATAATAAATCGTTAATTTAGTTCCTAAACTATCACTCTTACTCTTATTTGGTTCCTAAACTGCAGAAATATAATTATTAATCCCTAAACCATTTTTAATCCATCAAATTAGTCCTTTAACTATCATACTTTCTCCCATATTTAAAGCAATTGAGGGAATAACTTTGATAGATTAATAATAATTTAAGGATTACTTTTCATATTTCTATATTACAAGACAAAATTGAAGATTTAGTCTTATCTTATTTCAGACATCAAAAGCTATATCAATTATACAAAACAAAAGAAACAGGATAATCATAGAAAAGAAATTGAACCAGCAAATACAAAATCATATAAAGTAACAAAAATTTAGATAAGATAAGAATAAACAAAAACTGACCATATAAATGGTTGAAGAAGATTTGAGTGGCTCCAGTGGATTTAACAACTTCCAACAAAGAAGAAACACTATCAGTTGATCTTTTGGTAACAAGAGGAGTACCAAGATTTCTCAAAGATGAATCAAGATGAGCCAAACTATTCTTAAGCCACCATCTTGAAACCCTACCAGGATAATATTGTCCTTCTTCTTCAGGTGCCCATATAAAAACACCTACCACAGCACCTGCTCTAACACCTGCTGCAAGTGCAGGGTTATCCTCTACCCTCAGATCTCTTCTGAACCAAACTATACTGCATCCACCACCACTTGATGACATCTTCACACAAAAAAAGAGTTTTTCTTCCTACCCTTTATTTGTTTTCTATATTGATGAAGATTTTATGCCATAAAGAAGTGAAATACAATGAAAAAAAATGCAAAGTTTAATAAATTATCTTTCTCCAAAAATATAGCATAACTTTTGGAGTGGTTTTGTTTTCCAAGAAATTCTAAATTTGGTTGTTTTTTGATTTTTCACTCAAGTTGCAATGAGAAAATAGTGACACTGAAACAAAGGTCCAAGGAGAGAGAGATTAGAACAAATGACGAGGATTGGTTGAGTGGGGGATACATGAAAATTTGTAGAGAATTTGCAGCCACAACTTTTTTATGCTATGTAGATTTTTCAATATTTCTATTATCTTATAACATGCAACAAAACAAAACTAATCACATCCACGTCTCTAGTTGTTTCTTCTATTTTTGATATACCAAGTGTGACATATAATGGAGAATCAACAAAATGATAGATACATAAACTATACCTTAGAGATATATATTATAAATAAAAATAATAATAATAATAATATTTCCTTCTTTAGCATATACTTACATGTTCCAACTCAGAAACCCACATGGGTATGCTACATTATTATCATCACTTCACAATCCAACACAATCTAACTGTGTGTTCGTGCAGTCTTTTTGCTTTCTTTTATATTCCTAAAATCTCGTGAGATTTTGGAGATTTCTTTTTACTAATTATAGAATGAGGAATCTTTTATTAGTATGTTCTTGTTCTTGTCTAATCAGAATAAACAATGAACATTTTTTTCTTAGGAAACAATAAACAAAGAGATGATACGTTTGTTTATTGTTGTTTGATTGAAGTTTAATGTCATTTATAATTATAACGTTCCCTTAAAGAAAGTCATTTATAACATGTTCCCTGCCTTACCCTACAATTAGAGGTGGTTACTTTGTTTGTACTATGATACATCTCACTACTTAAATATTAAGTATTAAACAATGGGTGACTGTCAAAAAAAAAAAGTATTAAACAATGGGTATGTATCCACAAACAAAGGATAGTTATGTTAACATGTGTCTTTAAGGAATTAAACAAAGGCACATGTTAATGTATCCACAAACAATATGCATTTATTAAGAAAAAATTAATTAAGTGTTTAGTCTCTATAAATATTCACAGTTTTGTTTTTAGTCTCTACAAGATAAAATTACACTTTTTAGTCCCTATGACATTTTCCTTAAGCATTTTAGGGACCAAAAATGTTGATGAAATTTTTTTACAGAGACTAAAAATGCTGATGGAAAATTTTATAAGGACTAAAAAGTGTGATTTTATTTTGTAGGGACTAAAAACAGAATTCTGAATATTTATAGGGACCATTTACTTAATTAACCAAAAAAAAAATCAAAAGTTTAAGAAATTAATTGACATAATTTTCTATACATAATTATCATTTTTTTATATCTTAATAGGTAAACTTAGGACACATGTTATCATTTCTCATTAAATAATGAGTAATTTTATACGAATTTGTCTAAAATATGATAAAATCCAAATTAAAAAATAATTTCTAAAGGGTTTATTTAATAAAATAGGATTTTGGATTGGATCTCATATGGAGTTGAGTAGTCAAGGTGGCCAATAATGGGCTATCAACTTCCTTTTGGAACATCCCCTAGGTGGGGATGGTCCCTTCGAGGTTCAAATTTTAAAGGCATTTTCAGGTAGGATGTGTGGATTCGTACACTTAAGTGGAGGGGATATTTTTTTGTTAGGTAGTAGGATGTGGTGGTCAATATGGTCATGATTCCGCAAGGTCTCTCTCTCATTCATGCGAAGAATTTCGATTTTGAAAATTCGAGATCAACAAAGCTTACTCTGTTAGGTCGGCATACTTAATGTTTTTCGAGGCCTTCCAAGTTGGGGGATATCGTCTGAGAAGGAGGTCGAAACCTTGGTTAAGGTTTGGAAGAGTTGGACTCCTTCAAATGTTGATGTTTTTTCTTGGCAATTACTCGAGGATATGATTCTTATTCGCCAAAATATTTTTAGACAAAGGGCATTTTATTATCCTAGTGGTAGCTCGTGTGTGTAGTGTGGGTTTTTAAGTGCAATAGGTTCGTTATTTGTTTGTCACTAGTGATTTTGTCCCTTGGGTGTGCTATACTAGTATTTTTATGTGGTTAGGGTGAGAGTTAGCTATGCATGTGAATTTGTTATGTTTGTTTACAGTTTTTTGGGCTCTTAGGGACAAGGCAATTTTTAGGTGTGGCTTGACTTTGGTCTAACATTCAATTGTTTGGTCTATTTGGACAAAAAAAATTAATATTGTATTAAACTTTACGAAGATAAGTAAATTGTAACAAGAACTTGCAAATTAAAGAGTTAGGTCTAGTAGAATGAACTAGACTCTCAGAATATGATAAATTAAAGTTTGAATCTCAACTAAAAGATATACCGATGTTTACATATTGAATAAGATAACTATTGCGGAAGGAACAGATAAAAATAAAAAATGGCAAACTTACTCACATGGTCTTGTAAACTAATTTCATGTAAAGTTTTGATCTTTTATATTTTTAGTCATTTTTGTTTTTCATATAAGTTTGCATTTGAATTTTCAAGTTTCAAATCAATGGTTTTCTTTAACATAACATATATTTATGGTTGAGAGCTCATGGGGAAAGAAAATCATATATTTGAAGTTTGAAATTCATATCCAAAAATAGGTGAATGATGAAAGTGACGTGCTTATTATAAGAAATTTTTAAAATTTTTTGGGGTCATATTTATAAGAAAAATGTCACAACTTTTAAGGTGTAGTTAATTATTACTTAAAAGACTTTTATACCCTTCATTTAATGATTGTCTTTTCAATATTCGTTGTATCATTTAATGTTTCATAACTTTCTATAAAGGTATATTGATAAAAATATTTAAAAAGTTATAACAATTAATGATTGAATAAATTTTAATTTTATTTATTTTTCTTTTTATAATAAGAACCGGATGGAGTTAATGGAAAAAAAAGACCAAAGAGAGTAAAATGTTAATTTGTTACCTAAACTTAAGTTAAAACACTACATATGCATTTTTATCTTTAAAAATGTAACAATACTTTTCTTTGAAAGGGAAAATTAACAATGAACGAAGATTTTGTACAAAAAAAAAACTCTCTTAAAAAAAATAACTAAGAGAAATTAACTAATCATGATTGTTAAAAATAAATTTAACTTCTATCTAAGTTATCTTTCTCTTTCACTTATCGAGGAGGGGTGGTTTTAGGTCATTTTTGACCTAGAATTACACATCTGCATCTTTTCTCTATTCTTTCGGTCTAAATAAGTGTTTTTCACATATATCAAGTTTTTTCTTTTGTGTTTTTTTCTTCTTATTTTGTCGTCTGAGTGCGACGTTGTATAAAGTGGTGGTTGATGTTTTCATTACAATTACAGAGTGCCCCGAAGTCAAGTCACTCCATGTAGGAATGGTTTGTTTCTATGTTTGTCATATGAATTTTAGAGGTTCTCATGTCTGCAGGAAAGACAATGTTTGTGCTGACAAGTTAACGTTATTTAGTATTTATTCTCATATCTGTAGGAAAGACAATGTTTGTGGTCGATTACTCCAAATTTTGTTGTTGAAGACATTTTTAAAAATAGGGTTAACTCCCTAATTATTGCTTTCATTACGTCTCTTTGTGGCTTCTTTGCTAGGTTTTCACATGACACAATTTTTTTTTCTTTATCATGGTTTTATACCATTGTGTTTTCTTGGAAAGTTTTTAATTAGGTCATTGTTGTTAATTAGCTTGATTGTTATTTTGAGTTTTGGTCTAGTCCCCCAAGTCGTAACACTTTTCATTTTGCCTTTATTTTAATAATATTTTTTAAGGCAATGTTAACAAACTAGTTTGTTGGACTAATTTGTTTGATTAGATGATATTTAATTATATATTATTTCAAGTAGTATTTGAGCTTCCTTAAAAAAAAGTAGTATTTGAGCTTATAATTTATTACATTTTTTCTATTTTTAATCTTATTATTTAAATTTTAAGGTTGAATATATTTTTAGTCTCTATATTTCAAGTTTAATCCCCAAAAAACTACTCACTTTTAGTTGATATTTTTATTTCATAGATACTATTTTGAGTACTAGAAGTATATATTTTTTTTTAAAAAAGTCATCAAAGTATAGACTACATTTTAACAAACTGCAATATTATGGAGAATTAAAATTACCATTCTTCAAAAAAAAAAAAAGTGCATTAAAATTTAATTGGAACTAAATTGAAAAACTTATAATTTTATAGGGACAAAACATATTTAACATTAAGTTTTATTACAACTTTTTATCCTTTGATAAAATAAAATAATTTCCTTAAATAATAGTAATAATTGTCAAATCATTCATATAATAATAGAAATTTATCCACTAATGACTACACACATTATTAGCTCCATTTAAGGTTCTTCATCGTCTTGGTCATCATATTTCCCATACTTAAGCTTTTTAGGATTGTCATGAACACTGAGTTTGTGTTGTTTATTAAGTTTTTTAAAAAAAAAAAGAAATCAAAGAAACCTTACGAAAATTTGGCCTTCATTAAACTATAAGGGTATATTATATTCTAGGGGAGCAGAATAATATATCAAGACTATTCACCATTAGCCCTTAGGCCTACTCCAATTTATTTGAGCTACATAGATGTTATTTTATATTTTGGAGAGTGAGTTTATTTTTAGAATTAAATAAATATGTTATTATATATGATGGCAGTTTAATTTTACTAAACATATTTATTTAGATCGACCAATTTTTCAACTAAAACTTATCAACTAATGATAGTTTTCAACTAACTAATAACTTTTCAACTATCAATAAGTTTATAACTAATAAATTTTAACAAATAGAGTTTCTTTTTAATCAAGAACAAACAGACTCTTCGTTAAAACTAAGAAAATTCTTAAATGACCATTAAAATTAAAAATACTCGATCATCTCTTTCACAACAATTTTGAAGATCAAAATGATCGATATAAATTGTGTATTTATGTGATTAGTTTTTTCAATACATTAGATGTCGAATATTTAACCAAGGTAACAAAGTCAAATCTGACTTTCAAAAAGAACAAGGTTAAAATAATGCAATGTTTGATTCTGCGGTAGGAACACAACAATTCTCACGTATCAATGTTGCTTTTATCGTGATTTTGTGATGCTAGAAATTCTAATTTCTCCTTCACCGCACGACAGCGTCAACTCCACCGCTACACGCCTACCCCACACAGCCACTAAGGTCCTGTTTGGTTTGAGCTTATGAAAAATAGCTTATGTAAATAAATAAGTTTTTATTTTAATGTATAAGTTCTCACTAGCGAAAATCGTATCTTCATAAACTGTTTTTTCATAAACAACCTTAAAAACTTATAAATAATACATAAAAACTTATTTATTTGCATAAGCTGTTTTATATAAGCTCTAAAATAAGCTAATCCAAACGGGCCCTAAGTCTTTGATCCAAGTAACATATTTACTAGGACGTTGTGTTTGTTGAATATGTTATGCATATTTAATCGAAAGTCTTGTGAGGCAAATTTTACTAGCTAGCTTGCAGCCTTTTTACCCAAGTATAAGGGCAGAGTCCCACAATTTTTATGCATCCCATCAGGTGAAAATCTTACCCACCAGTCAAAGTATTTGAACAATTTTATACAAATGTTTTTTGACCAAATTTTACACAATTATTTTTATTTAATATTACTAGATGTTAATCATTGTGATGTATAGTGAAGTATAACACCAACAATGTATAAGTGAAGTATAATGAATTAGTTGTATTGTTTGCAAAATATTATGGAGAATCAAATTAATAAATTAGTTAATTGTATCTTGATCTTTATACTCAAACATATAAGGATACCCGTGCATCATAATGGTGAGTTCATTCAGGTTCGATATTTTTTTTTGACAAATATATGTTGTATTTTTTTGTCAAATGATCTAGTAGTTAGAAATTTATTTTTTAAGGTGAATAAATAAAGGTATCCGGTATTCAAACTCCGATTATGCATATATTATGCAATGTTATTCTCAACTGAGATGAACTCGCGAAGATATAAATATATGTTGTTCTCTTTGTTGCTTAATTAACTTGTAGTATTTATATGCCTAAGAATCATATTTATTTATGATGATAAAAAAAAGTTATAGTTGCATCTGATTCCATTTCCAGGAGTCATTTTTCAATTTTACTAGCCGATTTACAAGGAACATCAAGTTATGGGACGTGAAAGATATCAGATTTGGTATGGATATGTTGCAACCAAACTACTTGGCTTATCTTTTTCTTCATTTTCTTCTCTAGGATGTGGGCCTTATACTTCTACTATCGACTCTTCACGAATCTCAGATTCCATTCACGGGTCGTTTTTATGTGTCAGTCGTTTATACTTGCTTGCGTAGTGAAGACTGACTATAAATGTTGTCCAGGTAAGAATAACTGAATAAGACTAACAAATTTTAGAACCACACGTAGACAAATTTAGGGACCAGGATTTGGTGCTGTAAAAAAGCACACAGTTTGGTGCTGTAACAGCCATTGATATCAGAACGGACGGTTTAGATTAGACATCAGCTTAACACAGTTAAATGATCTGAGCCGTTGATCTAAATCTGATGGCCTTGATCTGTTACAACATCCTGCAATAACAGCAGAAAATCCAAATCCCAAATTTAGATCAACAATTAGTAATAATCTTGTTGAAGATTGCATGGATGTGTCGGAAAAAAATAGGGGAGAAATATGTGTACATTTTCTTTTTGCTAAATTTGATATTTAGTCTATTAACTTATTTGTTGTTTTCATTTTGGTCGCATAATTTATTAACCTTACGTTTTGGTCCTTTTTTTTTTTAGCAAAGGCAAAGTTAATTCATTTCATTGAAAATTAACGGATACAAAGTAGGTGTTACATGATGAAAGATATGGGGGCTAGGGTGAGATAGAGATGCTCTAGCAATACTATGAGCAACTCTATTTGTTTGCCTCCTAACATACGACACTACAAAGTCGGGTCTATTAAGTAGTAAACTTCTACATTGAGTTACAAGATCACCGAACTCGTTGATGGGAGTAGTGGTGGTGGCAATAACATCAGATAAGATTTTTGAATCAGTCTCAAACATGACGTCACGCATTCCATATGAGATAGCCACTTTGATAGCATCTAGAAGGCCTAAAGACTCAACCTCTAAAACAGTGGATGATGAGTAGTAGAAGTCTGATTTGCCAAGTAATAAAACACCCATAGAGTTACGGAAACACATACATACCCCATAATAGAGTTATTGTGGAAGGCAGCTGCATCTACATTACATTTGATCATGCCAACCGATGGTTTGATCCAAGCATGCTCTGAATTTGTGTTGTGGATCGGTTCCTTTGCTCGTTACATACAACTCCATTCATTTAGTGAGTCCTTTGCGTGCGTGACTATATATGAGGGAGAGGTATCCGTAGACTCCCAAAGCTTGGCATTACGACTTTTCCACAAGCTCCAAAGGGTCATTGCAACAAGAGCTTGCTGTTGTGTGGATAACCTGTCAATTAAATCAAATAACATAGATGCAAAGTTGTCAGCGTTAAGGAGCAGATCTTGGATGATGTGACATACACCAATCAACTCCCAACAACTTATCGCTTTCGGACATACAAAGAAAACATGCATCTGAGTTTTTGCCAATTGATCACAGGATACACATGAGTCATCACAAGGAATTCCACGGGAAAGGAGGTTTTCTCGAGTAGGCAAGCAGTGTTGTGATGAACGCCATAAAAAGAAATTTGCATTTTCCAGATAGAGTTCTAGCGGTTTTCACTTCTAGTAGGAAAGGATGCAATGATAAAGTCCGAACATATGCAATAGGCTGATTTAACGGTGTATGTACCATCAGCAGTAGCCTTCCATATACGTCTATCAGTATAATCTCGAGTGAAGAGAGGCATGGAAAGGATTGATGCAGCATCCAAAGGGTTGAAGAGCGACTGTACCAAAGGAATGTTCCAAGAATTCCAACCCGAATTCAACAAGTAATTAACTGTAATATCCTCATGGTGTACCAACGGCAGAGCAGTCGGTTTGAGAGTAGGGAGGGTGTGGATCCAAGGCATACACCACAAACTAATTTGAGAACCATCGCCTATCTTCCATCTATGACCCAAGGTAAGTAAAGATTGTGTACTCCATAGACTCCTCCATGTGTAACTTGGATTATGGCCTAGGTTGGCATCCAAAAAATCCCTTCGCGGGAAATATTTAGCTTTGAGGATTCTTGATAGTAAAGAGGTTGAGTCGGATAAGAGTTTCCAACTTTGCTTACCAAGCATAGCGAGGTTAAAAGCATCTAGGTCCCGGAAGCCTAGGCCTCCTAAGCTTTTGTGACGAGTAAGCTTGTCCCATCGTAACCAGTTAATGCCACACTGCCCATTCTTTTTTGAGCCCCAACAGAAAGAGTTCATCATACTTTCTATCTCATCGCAAAGGGATGTAGGAATGAGAAAGGCCCCCATGCAATAAGAAGGAATGGCTTGGGCCACCGACTTGATTAAAATTTCCTTTCCTGCCCGTCAGAGGGATCTAGCGCTCCAAGCTTGACATTTTTTCCAAATACGATCTTTTAAGTAAGAGAAAATAGCCTCCTTGCTGCGACCCACCATGGATGGTAGGCCCAGATACTTGCCACTTCCAATAGCTTCAGAAACGTCAAGGCATGCTGTGATGGATGAGATAGATTCTTGGGAAGTGTTAGCGCTGAATGAGATCGCCGATTTTCTGAAGTTAATGGCTTGACTGGAAGCTTGTTCATAGCTGTAGAGAATATCTTTGAGGCACTGTGCTTCTTAGATTATAGCCTTGGAAAAAAGAAAACTATCATCTGCAAATAAGAGGTGGCTAACAAACGGAGCAGTGCGGCAGATGCGAGTTCCATGGATTTTACCTCGAAGCTCATGATTTTTAATAATAGCTGATAGCCCTTCAACACAAATGATATACAAATATGGTGAGAGCGGGCAACCTTGTCGCAGTCCTCTTTCAGGAGAGATGGGGCCAATAAGATTGATAAAAATTTAGCAAGTGTACTAATTTAAATCGAGTAATAAAATAATTCGTTTCCTCAGGGACTGTTTTGATTTCTACGTAGCAAGGACGTCAACAGTAAAATGTAATTAAATTTGGGGGTTGCCTTAGGAAAATTGGTTTTTAGTGCAATTGTAAATAAAATTACAAAACTAAGTTGGTTTTAGAAATAGTTGAGATAGAGGACTAGGTCATTCGATTCATCTGCACATCGCTCAATAGCAACCTGATTCGTTAAACCTACAAATGTCACAAAGTTAACGACGAATTAACAAATTAACTTAGGTCAATCCCTTGAACCTAAGTCCTCTTATCTAATCATAATTCCCTAATTCCTTAGGTGAACCTATAATCATCAAAGGTTTTTAAGCCAGTTAATTTAATTCTCACAACCTAACAACGCTCTATCCCTAGATTGTCCGTTAGATTGAACAACATAAATATGTCTGAGTTACACGCTACTGTCAATAGTCATATAATCTCTTGAATCAACTATATTTGGTCAGAATCATAAAGGCATGAAGAATAATTGATACTGAATAAACTAGATTGACATTCATAAAGAATAAGAGTTTCAGGTTACATAAGTATGAGCTAGCACAGAATCATCTCTTGACCTAATCTCACAGGATTTAGCTACTCATGGCTAAAGCAAAAATACCTAATGATAAAGAAGAATTCATTACATGAACTTGATAACCAGCTATGAGTTTTGATGGACTCCCACCTTCTGCTCAGTGATCCAGCTCCAAAAGTAAGTTTTTCTCTCTCAATTTTCGAACCCTCCTTTCAGAAATCGAATTCCCTTTTATAGGAAATTTCCCAAAAACGCTAAAATCGTACTCTGATGCTGCAGATCGGAGCACGATGGCTCATTGAACTCAAATCTGATACAGGAGCGTCTTAAAATCATAGCCCGATCCTTAAGAAATCGTACTCTGATCTTTTACGAGACAACATGTCTTAATTTTGCTTCAAGATCGTACTACGATGTTACCAAATCGGAGCACGATTTTCCTCAGCTTCAGAATTACAAAACAGTCATTTTTCAGCTTCTGACTCATGCATAATCACCTGCACTCGACCAAAACTACATAAAAACTGTAACAAAAATGATGTATGACCTAGTGTCATCAAAGATCACCATTAAAAATAACATGGTATTCTACAGTAGAAATGCACATCATCATCCAAGTGATCCATTGGTGACAAAATCCCAGTTTACACAAAATAGCTTTTAAATATGACTAGCTAACGCTATCAAATGCCTTCGAAATGTCAAGTTTTAGAGCTACATCTCCTTGTTTTCCTTTATGCTTGCAGCACATATAATGTAGAATTTCAAAGGTTGTGAGCAGATTATCCATTATTGAACGAGAAGGCACAAACGCTGCTTGCTCTAGAGAAATCCATTTATTAATCAGAGGCTTCATACGGTTCGCTAGAACCTTGGAAATGGTTTTTTACAATACGTTGCAAAGAGATATAATTGATTCTGGATTATCCCATTTAGGAGCAAGGACAATATGTGTCGCATTCAAATCTAATGGGAAGACTCCATTTGCAAGCCAGGAGGTAGCAGTAGTGAAAATGTCGCCCCTTATGTCATTCCAGAATCGGTGGAAAAAAGCAGGATTTAGACCGTCAGGACCAGGTGATTTATCCGGATGCATACTGAAAACGGCATCCTTGAATTCTTGCTCAGTGAAAGGTTGTGTGAGAATGTTGTTATCTTCTTCCAAAACTCGGGGCTGAACACATGAAATGATTGCTTGTTGATCACCCTGCTTCTCTGTAAAGATGGAATTGAAATAGTTTCGGACCAAAGTGCACATATCATCGTGAGCTGTTACCCAGTTGCCATGTTCGTCACATAGCATTTTTATAGTGTTTTTCCGCCTACGAGCTGATGCTTAAGCGTGAAAGAACTTGCTGTTTGTATCACCTTCTGCTAGCCAAAATATTTTCGAACGCTGCCTCCAGTAACTCTCTTCTTGGAGAATTAATGTTGCCAGGTTTTGCTGCATAGCTAGGAGTTGAGGATCATTGGCATCGGTTGCAGAATTACGAGATTCCTCAATGCTTGTTCGTTGTTTATTAATGAGATTCCTCAACGTTTTGGTCCTTTAACTTATACTTCCGTTAACAGATAAATATTTGCTGTTAACTTTTGTCAAAAAACGATAGAATTTATCACCAATCCTAAAATTCATCACATTCATCATCAAACCTAGAAAATTCATCACCTACCTTCATCTGTTGGGATTAGGTCTAAATATAAACCAATTTTATAAAACGTGTTCAATCATTATGAAATAGTGGAAGCAAACAAAACATTGAACATAATTATGATCTGATCTACGACCGACATGTTTGATTTATCAAGATATTAAGAATATGTATTAGGAATATTTGGACGAAGTTTTGATGACAATCCTCTCAACATCAACGATCGGAATAAGAGAGGAGAAATTGTGATCTGAAATACACAACATAGAGTCAGTGGCGACTGATTTGATACTTCCTCAACTGATACCTTTATACCTCTAGTTCTCATCTGATGGAGAGAAGAGAGAGTTTGACGTGTACGGTGTATCGGGGACCATAACCTCTTATAGTGTGATGGCCATTAAATTTTCTCAATATTCCGTTGATGGACCATCCAAACATCCACTCATAGAGTTCATATCAATTATTTTAAATAATTAATCATCCTAATAGGACAACCGCAGCTGTGGTCATTGACATATAACGTGACGAAACCCCGACGACCACCATATCAATGCACTTGATGACATAGATCGATATGGATGAGTGACATGAAAATTTCAGTAATGTGATCTCTAAATCATGTCTATTTCCAATTGGTCAAACTAAAGTCTTTATTGAGATCAAACTGAAATTTTCAAATTCAATATTTGAACAAACAATACAGATATAGTTATAACAATAATAACCTCATTAACCCTTGAACAATATGCAACTAAGTGACATAAATACTTACAGCCGTTTCCTGAGTTAGGATGTATATTATTTACAGACATCTAAAAGTTAGAGTCTAACACAGTAGTGAACTCCAAATTGTCAGATCTCTGGTGTGAATATAAACTCTCTTATTCTCTTTAATAATTCTTATGGTTGCCTTTTCAACAATTCAAATTTTTAATTGCTCAAGTATCTGCCAAACAATCTGATTATATAAGCTATTTCCAAATACATAGAAATAAGACTAAACACAATATTTCTATAGCCAAGTCATAGAAAAATACTTGATTTTCATAATTTATAAATTTTCTAATGGGCAATATTTGAGACTAAATAGTCTCTCTTGGTGATCGATGTCACCTATAAATTATGTCATTTCATTTTCAACTTTATTAATATAACTCTTTTGTGATATTTGAATGATACCTTGAGAGGAATCTCTAAGTATCAAAATGCCTAATACAAAAGAGGTGTTCCCAAGATCTTCCATCGCTAATTTTCGTTAGAGATTTTATTGGTTTAACATAAAAAACATATATCATTGTTGACTAAATAAAATAAAATTGATACACTAAAATAGGAATATAAATTTACTCCCATTGAGCTTACCAATCCACAACTCTCTTTAATATGATCTGAAAATCAAATGAGAAAATTACTTTATGAGTATTTATGGTAACACTAAAAAGACAAATTTCTTAACCCATAAGCGGATTTCATGACTTTGCAAACCATCTCATTTGTATCTATTGACACAAAAGTTTTATTCGGTTACACCATATTGTATCTTTAATGTCGCCATTAAGAAACATTGTATTAACATCCATCTCATGTAGCTCTAAAATTATAACGAGCAAACTAGTATCATGACTGTCTTAATAGAATTTCTTTTATCAGTCAATTCTTTATGACACCATATGCCCTAGTTCTTGAGGGTGTTGAGTTTGATCTATATGAATTAACTTCTTAACTTGATTGAGAGGAAGAACAATAATGACCTCACGAGGATCTAAATATACTATAATAATAGTAACTATATGAATTAGTTTAGAACCAATTCATCCTCATTCAATTTTGTTCTATTACCATATCTCTCCCTAAACTCAATATCCTCAAGGAAACTTAACAATGTATATCTCAAAATTTCCTTAATTTGTGGGACGAAAAACTTATAGTTTTCAAATCCTTAAGCAATTATAGACTTTCATAAGTCATAAATGAATTGACTCTAATAATTAAACTTAAAAGACACATTGAATCATGATTTGAAAATAAATAACAAAATATTTTGATTTATTCAAGGAGAAATTAAAACAAAAATTAATCAAAATAATGATTCACCAAATTGTCTTTTAAATTAAAAGGCAAGCTTATAACAACAATCTAAAAATAGTTCAAAAATGAATAAAGCAATCTTTATCGGCTTTATCCATTCTAAATTGATATATCTTTCAACATTATTGAACATCAATAAGTTAAGACTACCCTTCTTTATTTGCCCTGATTGTTTTGAGGTATTTTCCAAATGATCATTATTTTATTTTCTCTTGCTCTAGCTTTTCTTTATTTGCACATTTTATGAATTGATCATTTAAAGGATCATTTCTAATTGTGCAAAGAGAATAATAAATGATGAATTTTCGAACAAGTCATCTGATAGTCAAAATTACTGAATTTTCGAACAAGTCATCTGATAGTCGAAATTACTAAATTTTCGAACAAGTCATCTGATAGTGAAAATTATAGTACCTTAGCAAGATTAAATATTTACATGATGTGCTCATAATATTTTCTTTGCCTAATAATCTTAATGAAATACTCACTCTCCAATGAGAGCTTGTGTTTCTCTATATTGCTTTTAAAGCACATTAGTTTAAGCAAAGAAAATATGAGAATTTTTTTTTGTCATTTTGAATAACACCTATAAGATCTCTGATATTTTAGCTTTATGATCACACATGATCTATAAATTTTGGCGTATACTCAATTGTCAAACGTGATTCTCACATTATTTCCTGAATTCGCGAGAGAATGTGAGTTTCACAATCGTTATCTAAGGTTTAGATCCAAGAACAACATTAATGTTCTTTTTTAAATTCTCAAAGTTAGAACTTTTAAGAGTTAAGAAAATTTTTAACTCAAATTAGTAGATATAAAAAACTATATTAGCTCAAAGAGAACCAAAGTAGCCAAATGTACTCACCAAAATACCTTGTGCACCATCAATATCAAGATTTTAGACAATAATATCAATTGCTAGTGGTATTGCATTTCAATGATCAAACAATGACAATTAAAAAATAAATAAAAAAATATAATCGTCACATGTTTACACTCACAACATTCGTAGGCATGTTAAAAGATTAATTATAAGACATGCACAATCTATTTTTATTTGTAAATTAAAAGACAAAAATAAGATACCAAGTCAACCATTAACTCACAATTTTTTTATCGGTAAAAGTTAATTGCAAGTGGTACTCTCAATGCAATGATCAAACGTTGGTAATAAGTCATGTCTGATAATGGGTGTCTTTTGACATCCTCATTATCCACATGGGCAAAACTTAAGAAGTCATGTTAGATAACAGGTGTCTTTTGACTTCCTCATTATCCACATGAAAAACAATTTTTTTTTATTGAATATCACATATTTATCATCACAAGTTGTTAATTAAAAGACCAAAATAAGATACCAAACACACCATTAATCCACAATCTTTTGATTGCTAAGAATTAACTATAATAGGTGCCTTTTGACATCCTCATTACCCACATTAATTATAAATCTTTTAAAAAATTCATAATTATGGAAAACAAAAATTCATAATTAATTTGTCCCTCGTTTAAAAGCTTCAAAAAATTAGTGGTGGAGGTTCTTATGATATTTTAAACATGTCTGCAAAATTGTGAAACGAATTTTGACACATGAGTATATGCTTACACGGAATTAAATTGCGATTTTACACGTTTTGGTTGAAAAATCAAAATAAATCGAGGCATATGTAGAATACTATAAAACTTTGCAGATCTTTTCTTTGTACTTTATAAAGGTCTCTACAAAAAAAAGTTCAAAATTTGATTAATAGATCAAAGTTTTTGTTGTTTTGCCTTTTAAGTTGTTGACACTTTTAAAAATTCATAATTAATTTATCCTTTGTCGGAAAATTCAAATTTTATTTGGGAAATCTTATTTTAATGTCCTATACATGCCTTTAAAAAATTGTAAAAAAATTATACCTCTAAACCACTTGTGTGAACTTTATGTCAGCGCTTCTTGTGTGATTGGGCTGTTCGATGCCCGAAATTGAAAAAATCTCAAATTATATAGGTAGAATCATTGTTTATATTTTTACAGGGGTTATTGAAGATTTCACATATATTATATGAGCTATTTCAAAAATTAACTCATTATTATATCCTATTTGCCGAATGAGCTAGTATTTATTTAATCAACTCAAACATCTTAAAAAATAAGGTTAATTGTTCAAATAACCTTTTTAATATACGTATAGTTTGAAAAATGCATCTGTAATAATAAATACATATTCTATCTCTATAATGTGAGATTCTTCATATTTTTGTCCTCCAGTTGCCCAATCACACAAGTTATGAAAAAAAATTAAAAGGTAGCCAATTATTATTTTGTAGTGACATTCTAATTTTTCATATCTTTTGAAAAGCAAACCAAACATATGAGTCTGTCATAGAAATAAAAGAAAAATAGTAATATAAATTGAAGTGTGAGATAAATCATAAGTGTTATAATATTATGACATAAAATTAAAGTTACAAGCTTCAAAGCAAGACAAAAATTGTGTTTTAACTTCTTATTTAATTTTTGTTGATAGGGCGGATGGGTTGGAAAGAAAATGTGATATGTCTGAATTGAAGGGTAGGAAAATAACTAAAAAATTTAGAGAAAAGAAGGAAATCTAAATAATATATTTTGTTGCCTTATTTCATTAACATCATCTGTAAGCCGGCCCTAGTTTTCTCTCTCTCTCTCTCTCTCTCTCTCTCTCTCTCTCTAGGTTTTCTCTTCCAGTTTCTTCATTGAGGGCTGGTTTTGGGTCAATTTTTGACCTGAAATCACCCCCCCTCTTCATCTTTTTCTCTCTATTTCAATCAAAATAATTGTTTTTCACATATATCTAGGTTTTTTCTTTGTGATTTCATCATCTAAGTGTGGTGGGTTGTTGTTCGTCGTCTTGTGCGGCGTTGTTTGATTTTCCGTCATCTCGCGGTATTCATTTGATTCATCTAAAAGATCGATTATTCAATCAAAGATTTGAGCGTCAACGTTGCAGATCCGGAGGCCATGGATATTCTAGTCACTTTACATTTATCATATATTTTTGTAGGTATTATGTCGTTATATGTTATTAACTTGGATGTTGTGAGTTTGTTCGTAGATTCATCCTTTACGATTTTAGCGGTGTTGAATGATGTAATCTCTCGATTTGAATGAATGAATATCATTTTTCTTGTCAAAAAAAAAACGTCCAATTTCTTAAAGAGGGAAAAATATAAACAACTTTCTCAAATGCGTAAAACTTTTTAAACCGGACTTAGTTCAAATTCTTCTAAATCATGCTTCTAGGATTTTTACCAAGTTTTACAAATCAAGAAGTGAAATTAACAATACCCTTTATTAAAACCTTTACAAAATCAAGAATTTCTAAATGACAATTTTGAAGGAAAATCCTAAATCTAGACTTTGACTGTGATCCGGCTTTCAGTGATATTGATAATCTCAATGAATTTCTCAAAGTGGGATAGAGAATAATCATGTCCTTGATCAAGATTTTTACTTTTATTTTAATAAAACATGAAAGAGAACATTAGATGCAATTCATTTCAAATGAGCAGTTAATATTCTTCAGACATAAAATTCTTATGCAATCACTTTACTCTTATACTTTAATTTGGACACGTCATTAGGGTAAAACCCACCTCATATATATAATACTTTATAATTTAATTTTTTTCTAGTAATAAGCTGATTAGGCTACCTCAATTATGCATACGGTCAATTCTTATTTTGGCAAGGTGGAGGATTATTATCAACTCCCATAAGTGGCTGTTCTCACTTACCCTTCTTACACGTCCCGATAATGAACAGAGCGGAGAGTCCGACTAGCTAGGAAGGACCGTAATATTCTCAATTAACATCATATTTAACTTACAAGTATAATATAAGTAGTATCTACTAATAATTCGTAAACATCCATATTATGGTTTGAATTCTTTAGTTAGCATAACCATCAGATGATAACTAAATCTTAACTTCACACAAAAATATAATTCCCCATTAAATATAATTCTCCATACAAAGATCATTCATCTATGATGACTAGTATATTTTCTTAACATTCAAATCAGATGCTACAAGAAACAATACATAAATCATGATAGAAATCACAAAATAATTCATTGGTACAAAATGAAGCAAGCACTATAGTTACAACCGTGGTGAGCTTAGGGGCAGAGATAACATCAATTTCCTATTCTTAACATGATCAATTGCACTCACATCTCAACATTCAGTCCACTACATGTTCATTTATCATTTTAATTTGGAATTAAACTTTCAGTTTAAGAACTTATTTATCAATGACAAACCATTCAGCCAATTCAAGATCAACACGAGAGATTTCCCTTCAAAATCATTTAACGCAATAGAATTTTAAGAGGAATGCTTGTTCATGTAATTTTACTCTATCACCATTCTTATTACTCAATCTCATAAAAATATAACATCCTTTTTTCCCAAATAAAACCCTAAATGTCAATTCATGAAATTTCTACATGCATGAAGGAAAGGGATAGGGAAACCCACCTGTACTTTGATGATTTTCTAAAATTGATGTGGTGAGGATGATGATGATGATGATGAATGGGGATGATGGCTCTCATTATTTTACTCTTCTTCTTTCCCGTATTCTCCTTTCTCCCTCTTTCTTTGCTTTCTTCTACTTCTTGATTATGATATGACTCCTACTTGATCTTCTCTTCCTTCCTCAATCCACCATATTCTATTTCTCTAGATTTCTATTCATCCTCTTCCTTTCTCTTCTCTCTGACATTCCCTCTCTTTCTCTCTAACTCTATCTCTCTCTTATTTCCTTCTTTTAGTAAGATGAAGAAAATCGATTTTGTATGTGTTCTCTGATTGAATTCTGTTCTTTACCCAACAAAAATTGCTCGCTTCCAACTGAAATGACCATTTTGCCTCTGCGTGAGTTAACTCAAGTTGAGTACTGTTTTTGAACAAAACCTAGCAGTCCATATTCACAGCTCCATTTTTCTTTCCTTCCACCTCCAAAAACCCAAAAGGTGCGATTTTTTGGGTCAAAATTTTCATTGCAAATCGTCAGGAAGCAAGTTTCTACGCTTTTCAAGCATCAAAGAGCAGGTAATGTATCATCAAAACTCATCCGTTTTTGCTGGTTTTTCTGGTTGGTTCGTCATTTTTTGAGGTAGATGATAGGGCTTAGCGTGAGTTAACTCACGCGAGTTGTATGGACTGCGTGAGTTAACTCACGCAGAAAGTTAACACTAGCGTGACTTAAGTCACGCTACTGTGATGCCCAATTTTTGATTTTTTGCGCCACTATTTTCCTTTGTTTGCTTGCTGCACAAGTTATTTATTTTTTCCTTGTTATTTTTTTATTCAATAGGCATAGAGTGATATGGTTGAAAATATGGGGGATGATAGCGTTGAACTGAAATCAGCCAAAATTGAAGCTTCCGGTGTACCGACCTATTTTCTTATTTAATTATTTTTGGTTGAGTTTAGAGTCTTTTATATGACTTATGTGATTTATGTTGATTTATGACGTGTTGTGGTGTATTATATTTTATTAAGTGGCTTTAT
>Ga0315915_1001343_pt1 | contig 29556 bp, 20 predicted proteins | sample MpolbnodulesMG_FD_207738 | JGI IMG/M metagenome (GOLD analysis project Ga0315915, IMG submission 207738) | Medicago polymorpha root nodule microbial communities from Los Angeles, California, United States - branched nodules | ecosystem: Host-associated > Plants > Roots > Nodule | place: USA... | reverse complement strand
ATATGGTTCAGTTATCTGAATTATTTGAACACCCCTACTATCATGTGCATTTATGATGGATTATGACTTCAACACCAATTAACCATGTCCCACATATTGTGCTCTGCAAGTGATCTTCTAATGAATAAATTATTTTCGGTAATTAATTTAATGCAATGTGCATACCCGGTCCATCACATATTGGTGAAAAGCATCCACAAAATGAAGGAGTTTCTGCTCCACTAACCAATGATGTTTTCTGTTATTTGTTGTAGATCCCCTACCCTGCAAAGGATGATTGCAGTTTCAATCGTTAGAGTAAGTATCAAGAATTAAGTAAAATGTAAAACTAGATGTCAACATTATTCTTGAAAACTTTAGCTGACGGAGCACACGCTCCACTGAAAGAGAAATGGCGAGTAATATACAAATTTTGCACCTTCCACATCCATCTTCGCACTTTATCTAATACAAATTTTGCACGCTTGACCTTCAGCAAAAACCGCATCACCTAATATACACGAGATTACATATCAAAAAGCAGATAAACATATGCAAAAAGAACCAACCAGAGAGCAGGAAGAAACATCAGCATCTGATAGATGAATGAAACTAAAAGGCTAAGAAAAAGAGAGAGGATTGTAAAGATAAGTCAGATACCTGGTTGTACTTCTTAATTGCCTCTGTGTTTGCAATGAGTTCAAGAGGCCAAGGTACCTGCAAGTTCCAAATTTTTAATAATCCTTGCACAAAATTTATCTATGGAAACCATTATTCTTAATAAAGAAGAGTTAGATAGAAACGAAAATAAATTGACTGAAGAATGACCTTATATGTGAATTTTAGCATATCAAGACCATTCATCCCCAAGTTATTGACACGACTTTTACGAGTACCCAAAACAGAACCAGATGTGCTAGCTTCCCCATCACACTCAACAATATTTTTTGTTATTGACACTACCAAAGAATCTGGAGCACTTAACAGCATACAATCAGCAGAATTTCTGATTGATTCCTGTAATTAATATGCATAGATAGATTATGAATAGAAAATAGCTTTAGAAAACAAAGGCGCAGAATGGTCCCTAAATTTATGAAATAAAATCGTACACACAACAAGGTCCATCATTATAATATGGCTAATTTTTTTCAGTTAATACAGCACATAAGTCATACCACATGATCACAATCATTTATTCACTATCACTTTGCCAAACCATTATAGGAGGTAGCCACCACAAATAATATCTCTGTTGAAGTTGTGAGAATTTAGATAAAAGAATGAGAGATAATAATAAGAACCTTGAATAGTATTGATATTGACTGAATAGTAGCTTGATACTCGATATTTATAACCAAGTGATTACATTCAAATCTATAACTAAAACCCTTGATTATAGGGATAAAAACTAACAAACCTAATCATAGAGATATTTTCTCAACAAAACATAATTTAAATCTAATAATATCTCAACACTCCCCTTCAAGCTTAAGCTTACTAAGCTTTAAGCTTGTTACAAATATACCCTTTCAAAGAGAAGATCAATCCAACTAGTATCAGAATCACAATAAACTTTCACAAATTGAATCCAAAAGAAACTGCAACGATATTGCACTAGAGGTTGTCATTCACTTGGAACGACCAACTTGTTTAGAACAAGTCACAGTTTTCTGAACCAATGTCGTTGACTCAACCTTGACGACGGTCAATCAACAGGACTAGCGAAAATAAAAACAACTTAAGTGGGACATGTCATCTGTGACCGGTGCCAATCACTCAACCTTGACTTTGGTTAGGCAAAGGGACATGGGTAGAACGCAACAGGACAGCTTGTTCTGTTTTGTTTGTTTGGTTCTACCATTTTCGGTAAAATCAAAATGCATAACTATTTTGTTTAATGTCCTGTTTTGTTTCACTTTTTATGGATTGAATACACAATTTTCAATGCAATAACTACTATATAATTTCCTTTTTTAGCATCCTTAACCAGTGCTGCGGGGGCACCGGTTAGCATTTCCCTATTATAAATTACAATTTACTTCCCTTATCGCTAAAGTTTGCAACAAATAAACCATTGATAAAATATATCATACGAACTCCACAAAACATGGTAGGCAACGCAACTTAGAGGGAGGTTGGGGAGCCATCAAAGAGATGACATTGTCAGAAAGAAAACTCAACAAGATAGTTGGAATTATCATCAACCTGAGGAGCTAGTTGGGACATTTTATTGTATGACCATGGAGGAGAAGACTCCATTGGAATAAACATCGACACAAATTTCTCGCAAAAAAATTTCACACGAGAATTAAAACTTCTCGACACAAATTTCCCACAAAAAAAAAAAAATTCAAACAAGAATTAAAACCTCTTCAAATCAACCATTAGTGTCAATTTGCATATGGAATAGCCAAGGGAAGACTTCGTCTGGGATATCTGGAGGCTGCTAGAATGAGGACTGGTAGTAAAACAAATTGATCTATGGTTTTTGAGACAGGTTGTAGAAATGATAAGCAGAAAAAACCAATGACAAAGAACTTGAGAAAGAAAGAGTGGCCAAAATTTGTGCAAGACCAATAGCAAAAGAATCATAGTGTTGACTTCCAAATTTTAGAGAACTCAGAAAACAGAAAAGTGACAAGCCAAGTCATGTAGTATGTCACTGCTTTGAAAATCCATGTTGAAGTTATAGGTTTTATATAAGAAATTAAGAGAGAGAAAAAATATAGACTTGGAACTGTGGTTATTGTTTTATAATATTATAGAAGACTTAGTGCTAATCCCTTATTCACGCTAATACTAGACTCATATTCTAATAAAACAAGGAAATTAGTCATGACAAAAACTAGACTCCCAATGCTAGGGGATAATCTGATATCCTACAAAGTTCACTTTCCACATATCCAATCTCAGGTGTGAGGGGGTGTTGAGATCCCATTTTAACAAGAGGTATGGCCAAAAAAGTATTTATAGGACTTACATAATCCCCATCTCTTGAGCTAGCTTTTGGGTATAAAATAGGACTGACTTAAATTCTAATAACAACCAAAAAGTATACCATAGTACACAATTAAACAAAATCAAGAAACTCTACCTGTAATATTGTGTTTAATTCAAAATCATCATCCCATGTTTCACCCTTATCCAACTTATCGAAAATGACGGTTGAAAAGTGTTGTAGCAAATCGCCTGCACAAGACAAAATATCAATACAGAAAACATTGATAGTATACCAATATGACCCCTACCCAACCTAAACTTACAAAATATTTTGAAGCACAATATATACTATGATATATATATGTATATCTGTGTGTGTGTGTGTAAAGAAACTGAATTTCTAATAAATGTTATACATTGCAATATATTTTATATATATCATAATACATTACAAAGGGTATTATAGTATATTTCCAATTATATTGCTTGCTTAGTGAGTTGTGGTGGTCAATGTCCACCAAACAATATAGAGGGCAAAAGTTATGTGACTCCTGTTTTTCTATGTTGTTGTGTGACCTGTAGCTCAAAGTTTATCAACTGCATCCTGTATAGAACACAAAATAAAGTATAATAAGCCAATACCTGAACCTAACAAATATATTGCTCGCAGCACTGCAAGCTCGTCCATCAACCTCCATTCATTCATCAACTTTAACAACATATTCACTCCAATATAATCTACCTGTTCTATCCAAAATAAAGCAAATATATATTATCATAGTGTTAATCCTGGAATTGTCATATGGTTTATCTTTATTCACCTGTTTCTGAATGTAGGCGGTTAGACAGTACTGCATAATAACCAGAGGTAGTGGAGTCGTTCTTAGGTCAACATTTTGCATCCAGTGAAGAACTTTTGAAGGAAGAGTGCTGTTTCTCTGGAAAGGCAAGAGCTCTGACACAGGAAGATCATCCTGTTTCAAATTAAATATTTGTTTATCACACTAATGTACTCGATCCTTTATCAAATGCTACTCATGCTATTAAGCAGAAATACCTGAACTGCAGGCAAAATGGTGGGAAAAGGAAACAGTGTTTCTAACAGCTTTTTCTTATCCTGTGAGTGAATGAATCTGGATTCATCATACTGAAAACCAAAAGTATAGTTTGTTCCTTCAATATCTGAAAATGATGTACTTTCTCCACCAAATATAGCCTTTCTTAAACCCTCGTCATTTAAAGAAGGCAAGCAGAATTTTTGAGATAAATTCAATGTTTTCAAGGAATCCCCGTTGTTTCCGATTGTTTTTCGACAAACGGTAATAACGGGATTTTGTAAGCATGATCTCAAGAGAAACAATTCGTCATTAATAACTTTATCCCCTCTTGAATCACCATTGCCATTATTTATGTCTTCATATTTTGGCTTCAAGTCAGCTGATCTTTTCTGAGATAATGTATCAATCAAGAACTTGTACCAAATCTTCTCTGAGCAAGGTGGAGCAGTTAAGTTTTGATTGTCTTTTTTTTCCGCATTTAAATTTAAATAAGATGCAAATGAAGAAACAGACACAGATTCATGCCAATCATCTTGGCAAAAGTATTTACAAACATGGTCTCCATGACCAATAAGTCCAGCTAGTGATACAGAAAAAATTTCTGACAGTGTTAGCCCAGCCACTCTATGAGAAGGAGGCAAACCATAGTTTAAAGATTTGGTACTTCCAAACTTATTACTTCCTTTGCTACATGCTGCTAAGGAACTCGGGGCATGGCGCATCAGCTGCAAAGATTTTCCAGCAGAAACAATTGACTTAGCTAAATCTTTTATAAACAAAGGACAAGCTGGACAGTCTCTAACGCTCTGGTCTTTTCCTTTAATTGTACTAGACAAAGAGATGGAATGCCTCATGCCCATTTCCTTCTTCTCATTTGATGCTGGCATCGAATCACCGGCATAAATTGTGGAAGACAACTCAGCATCTAACTTACGATGCTGTAGCTTTCTTATTAGACAACTCTTCTCCCAGAACTCAGCCTCAGCAACTGAGACTTCTTTATTAGCGAAAAAGAACATCTGAAAAGATAGATGACATGATGAATACAACATTTTATTGTGTATCTAGATTAGCTTATTTTATGTTTAGAAAACTTTATATTGAACACGCTACAGAAAGCTGTTGGCTAAAATGCATTTTTGGGTAAAGATTAAATAAGACCCAATATGTTCTTAACCAGTATGGGTCACAAAAACCACAAACAAAAGATATTGCAGTATCAATATGACCTAAATGTTATTTTAGGCTATGTACATTAAAAAATTTCCATGCAAATGATTCCCTTAAGTGAGTTTCAAGATACACAAATCCAACATAATGACTAGAAGAACGCAACAGGTTAGATAGACACTTTTAAGCAACTTTTGCACCAAATGAAAACATGAAGAAAGTTATTTCTTACTTTAACAATATAACATGGGCTATTTCTATCACTCTCTTTAACACGACTTTGAGAAATAACTTCTTCATCCCCTAGCAATCAAGAGATTCAATAATAATTACCTCGTCAGAAGGATCATCGAGTATTCCATCAAAAAGCCAGGAATCAAGACCCTCAATATATGGCAACAAGCTTTTCACATACATGTAAAGCACCATGAGATAAGCTTCCTCCTGTTACCAATATAGGTTATACAAACTTTACATCATGGACCGATAAAAATGTATAAAAAATGCTTAATGTGGTGCACGAAAAAGATTCACGACCTCGCCACCTTGTACAAGACACATTTCTTCAAGCTTCTTATGAAGATAGTCAAGAACATGAACAGCCAAGTCTGCTGCAGGTACAGATGCCCCAAACTCAAAATATACATCCGGGATGGCCTCATGAACTATTTGCAATAGGAACTCAGCACCAGAGCAAAGACTAAGTCAACAAATGATCGTCAGATACTGTCACAAACTCGTAATCGCTGAAATAAATTATATTTGGAGACAAGTCTGATTTGGAAAATGGCAAAACTTAGGTACGTTTTCTTAGGTGCACTTCATGCTGTTCTTTGCTTAAAATATTCATATCTACCTATAGTTTCCTTAAATTCAATTTTTCTCTCCGAATTTTATCATAATCACAAAAGGTGCATTTTAAATGAAGAGCATGAAAAGCACATGAAAATGGACCTAAGTTTTGTCCTTTGAAAAAATAATCCAAATATAACGTAGCTTTCCAAAATATCAAATTGCTGTGAGACAATATATCGAAAACCAATAGAATACACACACCAACAACAACAAAGCCTTATCTCACTAAGTGGGTCGGCTGCATGGATGCCACAATGCTCTGTCATATACAATATTTCTATCCAACTCAATAATCTATAAATCTTTCTTCATAATTTCTCTTATAGTTTTTTTAGGTCTTCCACTGCCTCAAATGATTTGACTATCCTCCATCTGATCTACTATCCTTACTACAAAATCCACAGGTCACCTAAGTCTAGTTTCTATCATCTTTTTTACTATAGGTGCTACCCCAACTCTCTCTAATGTTGTCATTTCTAATTCTATCTCGTCCAATCTTACCACACATCCAACGCAACATCCTCATCTCTGCTACACTTAGCTTATGTCTGTGCTGCTTCTTTACCGCCCAACACTATGTCCCATACACACAACTAAAATATTAATTATGCTAGCTACTAAAATTAAAAAAACAAACCTTGATAAAGAATTTTTGAATCCTAACAAAGTTGGAGTGAAAACACCATCTGCATTATTCATAGAAACTTCTTCCTTCAACGCAACATTCCTTAACCGCTGCATCACCCCAATGCAACTCAATTAAATCAATAAAAAAAAAACAAAAATTCAATAATCAATAAACATGGATCCTCACAAAGAAATCAAACCTTAAGCCACGAAGAAGCAGAAGCAACAAACGCATTCAAAGTAGGATTAGGTCTCGGAACCGCAGTTTCAACTTTCTTAACAGTAATCTCAACGATTTGAAGACACGTGGCAGCGTGAAGAAATTGATTAAGAAGCGAATGAAGACTTTTAAGGGATAAATGCGTGACGTAAACTCCGTTATTGATACGAAAACAGTTTTCGGTGTGATTCCATGAGAATAAAGAAGAGGAAAACCCTTGAAGCATTCGTAAAACGCCTCGTACGAGTTCGAGTTCGTTAGTTTTGAGAGAAGGAAGAGGTGTTGCGAAGGGGAATTCGTTGGAGAATGGACCGTAGATTTTGTGGATTAAGGTTTGGGTATGGTGTGATTCTGCACCCATTTTTTTGGCGCGGGAAGATGAAATCAGAATAGTGAAGAAAGGAAAGTGAAGAGTGACTCTCACTGTGTAGATCAAAGAATATAGTTTAATTAAAAAATGGCGGAGAATTTATTGAAAATTTCTTTTTCAACCCTATTATTATTTTTTATTTCTTTAAGGTCCAACTCTACTAAGGGATATTTAAATTTCTCATTATACCTTGTTTGAATTATATAATTGTTAGACATTTTCTTATATTTTTTATGCCATTTTGTTTAGGGTGGGCATGGTTCGGTTCAAGATGAAAACTGAATCGAACCGAACTGAGCTGTTAGATAAATTTAAAATAATTGAACGAAACCGATCTGTTTGTATTTAGAATCGATTTGAACTGTTCCAAACTGAATCGAACTGTTATTATTGGTATCATTGAAAAAAAATATAAAATACCAAACAAAATCGAATTTTAGAAGGTAAAAATGAACCGAACTGTTCCAAACCGAACCGTTTCAGTTCAGCAGTTCGGTTCGGTTTTTTGGTTTTTTTTTGCCTATCCCTAATTTTGTTATGATTGAACACAAATTATTAAAATCACTTTGTTTAAAATTGACAACAAAAATTTAATAAATCATCACATTTTATTAATTGAACATGATTTAATAGCAAAAAGCTTAATCTGAAGAACAAGAAGATGGAGGTGGAAGAAAGGAGAATGTTTGTCCCTCTTGATGGCCCTCACACAAATATGGAATGATAGAGCAGAAGGTCGAGATTGATCTGAACAATTTCTAATCCAAAAGTGATTTGAAATACAAGTTGTTGAGGGACATTCCACTTTGACCATTCATACTAACTCCAGAAATCACTGCTAAAATGCTTCTGTTCACAAATATATTAAGCATTTATCTCATATGTCTTTCAATGGATCGCAAAATTTATCTCGGTGTACTGATGCTTGGTTTCCACGGTGACAAACACCATTGGTATTGGTGAAGAACTGAAGTAGGTTCTTACACTTATGCGCCATGATTAACCTCTCATTGGAGATCCTCAACTACCCTTGAACAGCTTTGCTCTCTCGGGGACAAGTTACTGGGATCAAACTAGCATCACATTGAAGGGAGAAGATGGATCTGATTGTAGATGGCCTAGTACGAATAAAACTTGATGGAGGAAAAGGAATGCTTCTAAAAACTTATCAAAGACAGGACGTTCCGTTATCTTTGTAATTCATGCGTGGAATGAGGCTTAGTAATTAAACTTCTTGGGGAACAAAGTGGGTTTTAAACTCATGACAGAATTTCTCTTGGATTTTAGACAACCAACTTCCTATAATTTTTTTCCTCCCAAACTATTTAGTGTTAAAGGTGCAAATGCAAATTGCATATGCCAGAGTAGTGAACTATCTTACCTTGTTTTGTCATCCATGGATGTATCTAAAAAATATATATAATAATAAATTAAATTTTACATGTGAATTTCTTTTGTGGAGTAGGTTCAACTAATAGGTCTAACCTAGCCTTCTCATGTACATACATAACAATAACTTCAAATGAATGTGAGTCGCCTCTTCTATTTATTTTTGTGAATTTCTAGCTTCTACAATCCTGCAATGGCAAGTACCAATATATCCAGCAAGACTGTGATACTACTGAGGTTTATGGACCGGTCCCTGTCTCACTGTAAGTGAAATCTCGGCTGATGACATGCTTCATAGTTGCTTCACAATTCTCATAATGGCGAAGGGTATGTTGGAGGATTTGGTAACGGTCATGCAATTGCGGTTACTAGATTTAAAGGGAGATTGAGGACTGTTATCATCGGTCATCGAGCAAGGAGATACTGGAGAAGATCTAATGTGTTTGGATTCCTCGGTATCAGCTTTTTTGGAAGTGTCACTGTCATAAACAAAGCAACAAAGAGAATGATGTCAAAATACAGCAACCAGATATCATTTTGTGAAATACTAACAGCAAAAGTGACCAAAACGTTACCCGATTAAGTTTTGAAGTTTGCAAAAAATTCGTGTACGAAAGGAGGATGGCACCACACCACGGCGATGTTTTGAACCGTGCCCTGGACTGTGTTTACGTGATTCATCCTACAAAAGAAACTATAAGACAATGTCTCATCGGCTAATCATTAATTTATTCAAAATGATTGTCATTAGTCCACAATCAATGTGTTTAAATATATGATTGTCATTAGTCCACGGTCAATTTGTTTAAATATAACTAGCACTTACTCTGGGGCCGGTGTCTTCCTTAGGGCAGCCTTGTGAATAAACTATGGTGTCTTCCTTATGACAGCCTTGTGAATAAACTATAACATCTCGTTCATGCAAATTTTGTACAAATGGATGAGTTAGAAGCACCGCTGCAGATGGTCGATCTGCAGGATTCCTTTGGAAACACTGCTCAAGGAAATCCTGTCCTTCTGGAGATAACGTTTTGGGTATGTCTGGTGATCTGTGCAGTACCTTGAACATGGCTTGATGCTGATAAACAGAATACAAACAAGCCATTAAATTATCAAGTAGAAAAAGTTCATTTAAGGGACGCAAGGAATTCAATCAAATGCCTTCTTAGACACGTGAAAGGATAATCAAATTAAGATGTACATTAACATTTAAAAAAAAAAGGAAGACCATCAAACATTCAATATAATGGGAGAAATAAACCCATGCACAATATGATGTATAACACAAGTAGTTTTCCTTCTAATCTTTTTTCTTATGAAAATACACGCCAAAACAAGGGAAAAGGATAATAGCCACAGAGAAGATGTTGCATGTCTACCCTGCCTTGCAACCAAAGGTGGAGGAGCTATTGATCTTAAATATTACTAACGAATTAATATGTACAATCCTGGACTAAAATGAGTTAACAAGCATAGAAAATGTGCTCACCCCTGGAAACTCGCTCCAAGGGGGTTTTCCTGTCAGCATTTCAATGATGGTGCATCCTAAGCTCCATATATCCACAGCCATGGCAACAGTGGGATTGGTTTCATTCTTCATGGCAGCCATCATGAGCTTCAGTCAACAAATTAAAGTTAAAATGGCACAAGCATTACTCATTACGCATCTAAAACCTGTAGGCAATAGGAGTAACAAAATACCTCAGGAGCCATCCAGTAGGGACTTCCTTTCAGCGAAAGTTCATATGATTTCTCTGTCAGCTAAAAGGAGCACAATGTTCAAATGATAAGATCACCAGAAAAGTCAAGAAAACAAAACAAAAAGACTCTGGATTCAATGATAATCTAATTATTACAGCTATGTCGACCAATTAACACGTGTAAGTTGAGACACTAGAAGACAATTTATATGTCCAAACATAATTAAAATGTAAATAGAAAAACAGAATTTGAAACTCACAATTTTCGAGACCCCAAAATCTGCAAGTTTGACAATGCCTGATGCATCAACCAGCAAGTTTGCACCTTTAATGTCCCTTAAGAATCATATACAGAAAAGATAATCAGACTTCATTTCCGAAAAATCTGACCAAAAAGATGATTTTTTACCAGACGAGGAACAAATTTCATATGATCTTATCATTTATTTAAGGGTTATGATTCAAGGGTTTAGGGTAAAGAATTAACAAGAAATGTAAGCTCATTTTTGTAAAGATGAGAATGTTATGACGGATAAGGGATAAAAAAGACAAGTTAAAAGATAAGATTAAGAATGCAATCAACAGAAGAATGTTGAGGTAGCAGCTATTATTGAAAAAGAAAGTAAAATTTCACTTTAGGTGGTTTGGTAATGTGTGGAGAAGACCCAAAAATGCAACAGCAATGAGGGTAGATCAGCTGAAGCATAGTCCGAGAAATTTGATTTCAAATGGTTAGGTATTAGGAATTATTCATTATAGGATGTTATGGTGTTATTTGATCTATGTAACTGACCCACCTAATTTGAACATACTTTGTCGGTTTATGTGGTTGTATGACATGAATTTAACAAGTATCAACTTGTCATCATTCAAAGAAATAAAATGAGGTATATTGGCTCAATTTAGCAGATATAATTGTTACCTGTGGATAGTCTTGGTACTGTGTAAGTACGCCAGTCCAGAGAGAATATGCCTCGTAAAATTGCGAACCACAGATTCTGTCATAACCCCACAATGGTCTTGCATAAACTTCTGAAGTGATCCAGGATGGACATATTCCATATATATGCACAATCGATCACCAACCTGAAAACAAAGATGATTCACAAATTCAATCTTATTTACAATCATAATGATTGTTGTGTAAGCATACTTGGGGGAAAAACCAATAAGAACTCACTACTTCACTGCCATAATATTCCACAATGTTGGGGTGGTGTAGTTGGCCAAGAATTCTGATTTCCTGAAAGTAGGGACAATAGGGACAATTCAGAATAACGTACTATATGTCACTCAATTTGAATATGTGTACAAAGATTGTATTTCAGTGAGAAAAGGAGACAAAATTATACGAAAAAATGAGCTGTAACTCAAAGAACTTCAGAAACTGTACCGACAGTGTAATGCACAATAATTTGGCTTCTATATTAGGTAGAAAAATAATCTTACTACTGAGGTTATTACTTGTTGTGCATGTGTTTGTGTGAACTGTACTAAGTACCAACATTGTAATTGAAAGATTTTTTTTGTTTGTATAGATAAAATTTAAATAAAATAAACATCGGTAATAAAGCTTTTATTGTAACACCTCTATCTGTCTAAGTGTGTTCTACTCAATTACTTTGCTTTTTCTTTATTAAACAAATCTAGGATTATCTGTTGTAATTATCACAAAATTGAACTGGAAAACACAACACACTGACATGGATTCACTTATGATAGAGGTGGAGGATGGAAACAAATCATAAGCTTGATGAAAGTACTATAGATACTAAGTTTTAGAAGGAAAAAAAAAGTATTCCTTTCATATTGGCAGTTATCCTGAAGTGGTAACTTGGCTAAATCAATATTTCGTTGAAGAGAAATAATCATGGAAAATTAAACAGTGCTATGGGGTTGACCATGATGTAATACTTTCAGTATCAGCATAATATTGCTGTCTCAAGTAGAGGTATTCTTGTTTTTGAACAAAGTAAAATCAGAATATTAGGATTTTGGAAGAAGAACCTGATCGAGTTGCTTTATGCAGTCAGTAGATTTAGGATCATCAGGAACCAGATCCACCTCTTTCATTGCACATGAGGCTCCGGTCTCTCTGTTAGAAAAACAGGAATCTACATGAGTAACTGCAGAAAGGGAAAACTTTAAAGTAGACTAGACTCAATGAACAGAAAAGTGTCTGCATACAGGTTTGTTGCATGATAAACACTTCCAAACGATCCCCGTCCAATAAGTTTTCCTTTCTGCCATTGACCCTTCATTGAATGGATGTTTTCTGTTGAGTGATTCATGGTGACACTTGATTGATGTGCAGGTGATTGTTGTGGCGGTGGTGAAGCTCTGGGTGGAAGGGGTAATGGATGTGCATCTAAATGATTATTTTCAGGCCACACTCTGATGCAAAATTTAGAGTGCTGCCGAAAACCCCCTTCAATAGTGTGGCGGTGGTGGTTAGAAGGACTGTGGTTCCCCAAGCTACGACGAGGAGACAAGTCTGGACTATGAGCAGTTTTAGCAGGCAACACTCTGAACATGTCATTAAAATCTTGAGGAAGAATGATAGAAGGATCAAGTAAATCAACACTGCTTCGGCGCGGACTGGTAACAGGACTGGAGAATATGCTTGTTGGGGCACTCTTGGCAGCAAATTGCAATTTTGAGTTGGAAATACCTTCACAGTCATTATCATGAGAGTGTTTTCTAGTATCTTTACAAGAACTATTGCCTATATAAATTAACAACAAGAGAAAGGTAAAACAGTGGACAGCTCAAATGTGTAAAAAGTAAAACATTTGATGCACAAATTTGACATCAAAATTCGACAACTTAAATGGTTAACACAATAAGTGGTTAATTATGTTAAACAGATGGTTAATCAATATAACAAGGTGTTACAGCTCATTAATCATTCACTGAAAACAATTAAACACTTTGAACTTCATTGACTACCACTTACAGGTGTCCAAATATACATATATATTCATTAACCAACCAAATTGTGTTCAAATATACACTTGAAAATCGTTTTTAACAGCGTTTAAAATTGTGGTTAATTATGTTGAGGATGGCTAACGAGTTGCGACACCTCTTATATTCATTAACCACATATTTGAACTGTGGTAACCATTTGTTGATTTTGATATCAAAATAATAATATTTCTCAATAAGAAATATCTCATATACATAATTCATGAGATCGTGCAACAAATTTGGAGGAGAAGAACTCACTTGACACCAAGCCTCTGGTAGGTGGAATATTCACTCTCAAATCACTCTTTGCATTTCCAGTCACTGTGTTAAAAAAATGTCTGCCCAAATTGCTGGAAGACCTTAAACTTCTCACAGTATCATGATCCGCCGACTTTCTGATATTTGAGTGAAAAACAAAATTAACACAACTAACTCATAGTTTATATAAGTAATCCATCGTGAACAAATGGTAAGCAAAAAGAGGAATGCTAGTAAGTAGGAACACTCTTTCTAACATCAGTCTTTTATTGGGTGAAACTACCATGGGTCTCACCACTCTATATAAAACCTATTTCTAAAGTGCGAGATCTACATCCAATAAAAGAGTTTGTGCTAGTGCTAGAAATTACGCATATCAAAAAAAGGTAGTTGAACACAATCCTAATTAGTTTCATGAGAAGATTACATAATCCAAGTTAATTAGCAACTTAACTGAAATAACTAAATTAAATAAAATGACCTGGAAAAAGGTAAGGCGGCAGCATGATGATCGGGTCGTCGGGTGGTCAACGGTGACTCAGGAAGCGGAAGCGGTTGAGGAACAGCTGACGTAGACCAATGATCAGAGCTAGTCCGATAAGGAGAAGCAGGTAAAGAAAAAGAAACAGCAACGTCAGTTGAATGAAAAGATTCACCAACGTCTTGGTCGTTAGGGTAACATAACCTTTTCTGTCTCGTAAGCCTACGTTGTTGAATCGATTGTCCTTTAACTTGGCTTGAAGAAGAAGAGCAAGATTTGTTAGTAGTGGTAGGAGTCATTGGTGTTTGTTTTTGTTGAAGTCCTCATTCAGAGTGTTGTATTGATTATTTGGTAGAGTTTGCTATGCCATGGAAAGAGAGAAACTCCCACGAAACAAACATTAACATCAATTTTCCAATTCAAACTCTACCTTTTCTTCTTCTCTGTTGAATAAAGAATTTTTTTTTTCAGATTTTTGTTTACGTGGTCAAATGTTCTTACTTTGACTTTTGCTTTTAATTAAACTTTGTACAAGGAAATTAACATTGACTTGGGGTTTTGTGTCTAAACTCAAGCCTAATTCCACCCATTAACCTTATCTCAATGATAGCATACTAGATTTTTGACGGAATTGACATACAAATCATAAAATACAATATATAATTGATAACGATGAAAAAAGTAACACGTGATAATTCATAATACACAAAATAAAACACTTTATAAAATGTATGAAATATGAAAATATTATAAAAGAAAATCCGGTAATCCTATCAATAATTCGGTAAAAGAAATATGAAATTTTTAGTACATTGGCATGTAGTTTCATCACACGTTGCGAAATATTTCCTCATATACAACGTTACATTGGTATTTTCACCATCTTCATCAGTGATCAATATCATTAGTCCTTCTTTGGATGTAACTCTTGAAACAGCAACATACAACTGTCTGTGAGAAAATACAGGTGTTTGTAGATATACAACAACACCAACATGTTTAAGCGACTTTTGTTAATTGTCATTGCAATTGATACAGTCAAAGAAAATTGTCTTCGTTAGGTTAAATTAGTGCTAACCTAATAAAGCAAATGGGAGGGAGAATATTAGGTAAAGTTGCTGCAGACCTAACAAAATTAATAAATAAGGATAAGTGTAGAAAATATTGTAAAAAAAAATGCAAGAGGATAGGAATGAAATTGGTGCGATGCATTTTTTTAGATGGATTTGTTAGGTTAAATTACTGCTAACCTAATAAAGCAAATGGGAGGAAAAATATTATGTTAAGTTGTTGCAGACCTAACAAAATTAATAAATAAGGATAACTTTGATTGTTGGTAAATAGTAGTAAGTTATGTTATATAAACAAGATCGGAGGAGTATGAGTGTACTTGAGTGTATTTGTCTTTGTTAATATCTTTCTCTTAATCATTTATTCTCTCATCTAAATAACTTATTTTGATTATTCATCCATCATTTTTTTTCCATCTAAATTGAACTAAAGGCACTCAATGACACCAAAAACAAAGACACCCAAGCATTTTATGAGGGAGTACTAACATAACACTATCTTTTTAATACATTTTTTTATTGATTTAAATCATGATGAATCTCACACTTTATAAATTAATTTTATTTAAAATGGAGGGTCATACATTGATTCTATATAATAAGAAAAATGAATTCTAAAGAAAGTATTGAAAAACAGTGTCTTTTAACTTTTCTCTTAGAAAAATCTTTTAGATAAAAAAAGTTTTCTCTAAGTATTTAAATTCATATATGTGTACTCTATCCATTTTTTTTTTATAATACCGTGTAACAAAAATTAAAAATATTACAATAAATTGTTGGAATAGTAAATCTGTTTCAAATATGTTAGACTATTGCTAAATTAATATTAATGTATAAATATATTCAATTTATATTTTCACATTTTCAACATATATTGGTAGTATTTCCCTAAAAAAACATATATTGGTAGTATCGTAAAACATAAATAAATCGATAGTATTAGTAAGAGATATATTTAAAAAAGTAATAAAAAGATATCTATTTTCCAGAGAATATATCTATCTATCTACATATCGATTCCTTAAACGTAGAGTAATTGCTTGTTTGCTCCATATTCCTTCTCACAAGGATCCGCGCACCACAATGCTTTCTCAAGTTCTAACTCTCACCACATTCATCACAGCCTAAATGTAATATTATTTTTTTTATAGGGAAAATGTAACATTAATTATATATTTATGCATATAAGGAAGTTTTTAATTTTAAATAGCTAATATTTGAATATTATAATTTTTATTTAAAAAAAAATAATCAATGTACATTAGAGCTATTTCCCCACCCCCACACACACCAAAAATCATAAATAACACAATTATTTCATTGCTAGACAAGGAATGACCAAACTTTACGATCATATGCAAGTCATTGTAAATGCATACCACACGAATTAACATCTATGAAATAAATCAAGTGCCTTAATAAAAAAAATAACACTGTCCTTAAATTGATTTCCTTATGCATAACAATACAAGAAAAATCTATGAACTCAAATATATATATTGATGCGCAAAAAATATGCATTGAATTATTGAAGCGATGACATGACAATAGTTTCCAGAGAAGACAAGGTCGTCAAATGCACGGGCAAAGAAGATGTAAAAAATGATTATGACAATCTATCTCTCTCACTCTCTCTTTATAAAATTATTAAAATTTATGAAGTATTTTGTCCAAGTTAAATTTATAGAATTTCAAATGACACTGAAAATCTAGGAGTTTTAAAATTTTATCCTTATACTTTTTTTAAAATTTTGCAATTTGATCCCCACATTTTTTCAATATTTTCAAATTGACCCTTATTTTTCAATTTTCAAATTTAACCCAAAAATAGTATTTATAAAAGTAGCCCAAAAATATAGTAATATAATTTTTTTTATTACTGTATCAAAACAAAAATATTTAAAAATAAAGGCAATTTAAGAATCATTTAAACAAAAAAAAGAATCAATTAAATTGTCTAAAATTTTAATTTCTTCTAAACGCACTTATTATTTCAAAGAATTGAAAGTAGAAGAACTTAGTAAGAGAAGTTTACGTAATATATTCTTTTTTAAGAGGAGGCACTTATATAAGGAGTAAAAGGCAATTACCTCTCGAAATTGTAAGTTTCGTCAATTACCCTCCTGAAATTAACAAAACTTCAATTACCCCATGAAATTGCACATTGTTAATCAATTTACCCCCTCCGTCAATTTTTTATGTTAGTCAATATGACGTTTTGCAAATACCCTATGAAGTATTGCACTTATGTGCAAAATGCCCCTTGAACTTGAAAATTTATATATTTTTTTCTTATACTTATTCATTTGTAACTTGATGCTATTTAATTTTCTTATACTTATGGAAGTGAATGAAACCTCCATATGCTTGAAAACATAGCCAAACATTATTAGGGAAAAAGCACTTCCAATAATTTTCTTCACTCAAAATTGCTTGAAAACAGAGCTAAATACAATGGTCAATGTTCTCATCCATATGCAAATTATCTCTCATCATGTATAATATAAAGAATGTATATGCATATGTTTGACATGATAGTATTGAGAATTCATATGACATAGATGCTGACATTAACAAAATTACAGAGTATTAAAATAACATAGCACAGTTAAACATAACATTTCAAAAAGCTCATGAGTTCTTTCTTTTGATGATACTTTAGAAACAATTTTTTTCCTCATCAATCAACTCAAAGCAATAAGTGTCTCCAATCTCCAATTTGTAATCTTTCTTAATGTTTACCTTTAATATCTTTTGAGTCAAGTATAAAAAAAAATATAAATATCCGTAGCAAATGAATATCCTTAGCAAATCAGTTGCAAACCTAACCAAGAGTTCTATGAACATCACAAAACATCTGTTATCCAAACCAGAATTCAAAGAACGGAACGTCGTGCTTTCGCCCTTGTCACTCCAAACTACACTCAGTATGGTCACTGCTGGCTCTGAGGGTCGCACTCAACGTCAGCTTCTCTCCTTCCTCGGATCAGAATCTGTCGACCATCTTAACTCCTTGTCCTCTCACCTCGTTTCCCATGTGCTTAAAGACGCTGCTCCTGCCGGCAGTCCATGCTTGTCTTCTGCAAACGCTATTTGGGTTGAAAAAACGCTTTCTCTCTACCCTTCCTTCAAAGAAACTATTGCTACTAATTATATGGCCACTCTCGAATCACATGATTTCATTAACAAGGTAAGTAGATATATTACTTCTTTGTTTTATTTTTATTTTTTCTTTAACACTATAAAATCTTTTATTTTTGCATTATTAATTTTATATTTGATGTTGTCCTAAAGCCTGATGAAACTGTCGAAAAAGTGAATTTATGGGCCACAGAAAAGACAAACGGACTTATTACTGATGTTCTTTTGCCCGGGTCAATTGATAGTTTAACCAGACTTATTTTTGCTAATGCACTATACTTTAAAGGTGCATGGCATCAACCGCTTGATGCTTCAAAAACAAAAGACTATGATTTTCACCTTCTCAATGGTAGCTCATTCAAGGTTCCCTTCTCAATGGTAGATTATGATTTATGTGTGGATCAAATGGATTGAGTTTGTCGTATTTGCTTTTCTGCTTTGTAGACTAATGATAAGATTTAAGATTATTGATTATAGTTTTGATTTTGAATGGTTACTGCCTCATGTTTTGATTCTTCATCCTTGACACTAAACTACTAGTGAAAGTTAACTCTAATATTAAATCATATTATCTTCGCAATTTGCAACTACTGGATTTAGTGTAAACTGTCAAGAATATAAATTATTTGGGAGGAGAAACTAGCCTCTATTTTTATTTTTTTAGTTACAAAAATTTTAGGGTGAAGGGATGGTGCCCCAGTCCAAGGCAGGGAAGACCTTCGGGCTGAAAGAGCACATATTTACATTTACCTCACTCCAAGGCACTAGCGGGGCTCGAACCCGAGTTCTCTTGGATTTAGCCTCTATTTTGTGATGAAGTATTCTACCCAAGATAATAAATCAGATATCTAGTACGTTTTAAATTTTTATTCTTTTTTATCTAGTACTGTAAGATTATTTAAAATTGAAATGGAGCTATATGTTAATTTGTGGCTAATTGTGAGTTACTCTAATAGTATGGACATTCTAGAGTGTGTTAAGCTACTTGAATACAATAGTATGTCTTGATGCTTTTGTTGTATGGAGTTTATGATTGCTCTGATTTGATGAAAAAGAGGCAAAACGTAATATCAAGGAGCGGATTCTCTCGATTGAGAGAAAAAAATTGAGGAAATAATGTGTGCAAATCCAATCACTCCATTTCGCCTAACTAAATATCAAAGATCACAATCCAAAACATAAAAACCCATGTAGTTTCATTTTATATTTCTCCTTCCCAATTGAAAGATGCGTGCTTTAACCTTGAAGAACAAATTCAAGTTTGTTGATGGTTCCATCAAAATCCCCAAAGAACACGTTCTCAATTTCTTGGCTTGGGATCATTGTAACAAATTTGGTCCATTCGTGGATAATCAATTCTTTGGCTCCTAGTATTGCTAAAGGAGTCTTGTATATCAAAAATGCAATTGACGTTTGAAATGATATCATCGAACGGTTTCTACTAGGTGACATAATCTGTGTGGTCATTTGGAGGACGGGGGTTGTTTGTTTCGTTGTTTTTTGTGTTGTTGGTGTCAGTCTTTTGGTGTCTTTGGTGGTGTTGTAGGTGTTCTGTTTCAAGTTTGGTTGGGGTGTTTTTGGTCACCTTGTGTGTTCAAGTCCTCGTTGTACATTCCTTACCTCTTTCTTTTAAAGAAGTAACCTTATTGGTTGAAAAAGAGACAAATGATCTTATTAAAACAATTCTTCCACCCAGGTCGCGGTAGATGACTCAACTAGTCTCATCTTTGCAAACAAGGTCGTTTTTGTTTACCTACAAGCAGTGACCATAGATAAAAGAAAAATATTGTTGAAGGTAATCTTGACCTATGGACATGTCTTCTGGTGATAAATATTGTTTTTCACCAGAAGTAAGTTTCCTTTAAAAAAATATATAGAAAAAGCAAAGTCATGGAGAAAAAATCTACATGAATTGTTTGGTGAAAAACTCTAGAGATTCTTAATGATTTTGAGATGCAGATATTGTTATTCTTCAACTCTTTATTTTAATTCACAAAATGAAGTATTGGTGAATTGATGAATTAGAGATTTGGAAGGTGCACTGACAAATCGAAACATCTATATGATTGCTGCTCTTCTCTATGCATAATTTTTTGCTTAGAAATCTCAACTCGAAATCCAAACTGCGTTGCAGTGTTTCACAATTAATCAGATGAGATTTGTTTGATATGCAGTGTGGATTCAAATTTGTAAATTCTCTCAATGTCTTACTCGTGATGGCTTTGTGTGATTAATTTATCGCTTGCAATCATTAATATTTGATTTCAAACTCCATACATGAAATACTTAATTTGATTGCTGTTGGTGATGGTGGCTAATGCATGGGAAGTAAAATGGCAAAGAGGACACGTGATTTTAACTAATACTTGAGTTGTGGCTAATATGCAAGGTTTTCTTTTTCTTATTCTTTCAAACTTTCATCATTATCTATTTATAAAATCTAGAATTAGGAAGATAAACCTCTCAAAGTCATTTCAATTTTTGTTTAATTTCACAAAAGAGAAGTATATGCACTTAATTAGAACTCCAAAGTCAAAAGACTTTGGCGACTTTTAAAGATTATATTACAAAGAAAGAGAGAAAGGATCTCTAAAAAGTAATATTAGTAGTTATTTCTTCTTCCTATTTATGATGTATCTGTAGGAATCATTCTCTGACGGGGGTGAGCTTTTACTCATGTTATTGCCAACTCTCGTTTTATTTTGTGGCCTGGATCTCACTAAGTTTACAATGTGCAAGTGTAAAAATTCTTTCCTTGGAGTGATTTGTATGTTCCTTGGCGTTACCCTTTCATATTTGGTTTGATGTAGCAAAAGAACGTTACAAAGTTCAAAGTAATTGGGTTTGTGAACCATGTGAACCAAAGAGGCTAAGAATAAGCAACCAAACAAGAGACCCGTTGACATTTTTTTATAGAGGTGTTCTGAACACCGTCAGAGTTTGAGATGCAACATGCAACTAGCAAGTATCGACTTAGAATATAATGGTTATGAGTGGGGATTCCAAACATAACTGGGAAACAAATGAAATTAAAGGGAATTTGAAACAAATGACATCAACCAACTCATTGAGCAAGAGATTAATTATGAGCAAAGGATTTTGATAAGAATGAAGGCACAAAGTAACTATCTACGTAGAACAATGCATTCTTAATTATTTGTAGGTGAATGATACATTTTAATGACTTTATCATTTAAAGTGTTTGCAGTTATTATAAGACAAAATTCTTGTAGTGCAACCCAAGACCGCTAGATGAGATGGCGTGAGTCTCTTCTAGCCTAACCAAGAATAAGATCCTGGTTCAAATTCAATCTTGGACATGCAACAACGTTAAAACTTTTAAGGAGAGTTTGTTGTTCATTTGAGTCTCACAAGACTTGAGGGATTAGTCTTCGCAGTTGTACGCGGAGGATACATGTCTTATGCAAAAAATAATAATCTTGTAGTGCAACCTTGATAACCTAGTAAAATATTTGTTATTATTATACTTCTAATATAAATTGAATAAAACATAATAATCACTAAACAATCTTAATCCATTCTTCCTGTGCTTAAATAAAAGACTTGTGTAATATGTTGGAAATATAAAAGTTTTGACTCATAGGAGAGTCCACCATATTTGTCAAACCTCATGTAGAGAAAGGTAAAACCACGCCTAGCTTCTTCAGGAAGTCAGAAGTTTCAAGCCCAAAAAAAAAATTGAATCTTGGAATTTTGAAGTCACCTACTATCACTCTTTTTGGAGGACGTCTATGTTCTAGGGGTGGACGTCGGACGGTTTCGGTCGATTTTCGGTTGGAAAATAGCAATCCGTTCATAACCACGGTTGAGATATATGCATCCATTTCCGTCCATTTAAGAAGTAGGTTTAGTCGGTGTCAGTTGTTTCGGGTAACAGATTGGATTGGACGGTTTACACGGTTTTTGTCGAAACTGAGTAAAACATAAAAAAATGTCGCTGTCAAGACTGGGAGTCATGGTTACCATCATCAAACATGGGATACGAGAGTTGCAGAAACACTGAAAAAAGATGTAAGAAATAAGAAGTTTATATCAGAAATATGAGAGAGGCTACTTTGTGTTACAAATGTAAAAATTCATGATCTAGAACCATGAGCAAGAAGAAATACATGAAGTCCTAAACTCCATTTCCACTTCCCTGTGCTAGCTCTCTTGGAGTCTTTGACTCCACTTCCATTCTGTTTCCTCACCCCACACAATGAAGAAAGAGATAGTCTTTTAATGGTGTTATTTTGTTTATTTTATATTTAGTTAAAATGTCACTTGCAAGTCACGTGATATTTAAAGAAGAGTCCTGATAGGCATACATCCATAGCTGGCAACACACCCTTATACACTCCCAGGTGGCATGACAATTTTGATATTTCAACACTTAATTGAGGGCAGTTTTGTCAAAGCTCATATAAACCTTGTAAAAAAATGAAAACAGATCAAACAAAATCAACAGTTTTCTCTTCCTCTCCCTCCACCGTCACCGTCACCGTCTCACTCTCCTCCGCCGTCACCGTCCGCCGCTCCTTCATCCTTCTTTCCGCCGTCTTCAACACCACTCTTCCGCGTTTAAAGACGAAGAATTACGAATGCAGGGTAAAATAATGGTAACGCCTGTTAAAGATTGTGGTCATTCATTATTTTTGTCATCTTAAGATTGTGGTATATTTTATTACTACATTTTATCTATTAAGTATTTTGAATTGTATATCTATATTTTAATGAGAGTATTCTTATATATTTTAGTCTTGTTCGCACTATATCAATGGCCAGCTCAATTCATCACTGTCTCTTGGAATTTCTATTGAACTTTTATGAGAACCAAACTACCAAAATATTAGCAAAGTTGTGAAGCATATAGCCACAATTTTGCAAAGTCGTAACCATCTTTTTTTCACGCGTTCAAAGTTACTCATCTATAAATTTATCAAACTCAAAATAGAAAAAATTAATGAAATTGGAGTTCAAAAATCATAATAGGTGTGTCGCGTCGTTTTTCGGAGATCAAGGCTATTTGATTAGCTTTTGACTCACTAATTATTTCACGACTGAACATTTAATTTTTAAGAAAAGGGGAAAAAAGTTCAAACTACCCCTTTGAAAAGATTTAGGGTCTGGGGGTTAGTTACATAAAGGGAAGGTATTAACACCCTTTATGTCCGTAGTATCGGGAACCTCTTAGTTTTATGTAATTAATGTGTTATAACTTGCTTCTAAAAAATGGAATTTAAAGTGATAAAAAGAAAAAGAAACCTATTTTATCTAAAAAAAATTATTGTTTGGAATGACGGGTGTCCTTTGTCTACGTACCCGTGAGGGATCAAAACCTCGTAGTTCGAGGTAAAAATTGACGTTTGATTGGTTGTGTGTTTTTTATTAGTTTTTGAAAAAAGTTTTAAAATGAAAAGTCAAATGGCAAAATAAACTTGTTTGTATTTTTTATGTTTAAAGAAAATGACTTAAAGTAGATTGCAATTTTGATTTATGAAAGAATAAAGATAAAAGAATCATTTGATTTTTGGAATCAAGGTTTATTACGAAAATATTTTTGTGTTTTGTTATTTGCAAGTTTTTTGTTGTTTTTAAATGATTGAACTAAAGTATAAACTAACGGAGCAGAAAAGTAAAGCGTAGGTACCTTATGGTGGTGTTGGACCACCACAAAAACCTTTAACCTAAACTAGAGAGAAAGTAAATGACATACACACACGCACGCAGACATGCACCTACAACTATTACATTAAAGCCTATGATACATGATACAGTCTGCGGAAAGTGAATGACGGAAATAAATAATTTACATTTAGACCTAATTTACATTTTAATATCCTTGCTATAAAATAAATGACATAAATAAATATATAAACAAATATTAAATCTAATCTTAAAATGTGCATGAGAGAATATAAAAATAATTACAATGCTAAAAGATAAAAAATGAAATGCTTGAAAAAATAATTCATCTACTATGTTGAGCACAGTTTGGAGTGACAACGGCGAAAGCACGACATTCTTCTTCTTGAATTCTGTTTTCGATAACAAATGTTTGGTGATGTTCATAGCATTCTTGGTTAAATTAGCGATTGATTCGCGGTGGTAACTCATTCTTCTTCTGTTTTTTTTTTTTTTTTCAGTTGTGAAAGTAGAGTGATGCGGTTGAAATCCTCTGTGCTGTCAAGAAGAAACGAGTGAGACTATTGAAGACCTAAATATCTCTTATTACTTAAAGTTAACCGTAAGCAATATTTTGCTCTCGATTTACCCTACTTTCTTTACTTAATTTTACTATAATAACCCTATTTAATTTAAACAAAACAAAACAAACCTATTTTTTATTAAAATCGTCCCCTATTTTTTTATGAAACCTAAACTAAACTAATTACCCTATTTTTTATGAAAAAAAAACCTACTTTTTATTAAACCTGTTTTTAATTAAAAACAAAAGAAAATCGTCCCCTATTTTTTTATGAAACCTAAACTAAACTAATTACCCTCTTTTTTATCAAAAACAAAATAAACCTATTTTTTATTAAAAACAAAAGAAAACCGTCCCTTATTTTTTTATGAAACCAAAGCAAAATCGTTTCCAAACTAATTATCCTATTTTTATTGAAAACAAAGCAAAATCGTTTCCAAACTAATTATCCTATTTTTATTGAAAACAAAGCAAAATCGTTTCCATCATTTCCTTTCTCTTACTCTTAAACGTAATCACTCATGCTTATCAAAACAAATCGCCGTAACCGATGCTAAACAAATAAAATTTGCCTCTTCTCTCATTTCTCCTAGATTCTCATCTCCTCCTTTCATATCTTCTTGGTTCATCTTCTCTCTCTATTATGTTCCCATCGCCTCCATTTCCGGCACCGTGGTCGGAAGACCACCGTCGATGGAGGTATGCAATTTGTTCTTTTTCAATTTCTTATTCAATTTTTTCTTTCTCAAATTGATATCGATTTTGATTTACGATTTAAATGACAATTCCATTGTTAGTTATACTATTCCAATTCCATTTTGATTTTGGTTTATGATTCTATATGCTCATTAGTGATTCATTTTAAAGGTAAAGTTGTTTACTTAACCACAATTTAGCTATTTGTACGTAGAACAAATGCAATGCAATGTTTAAATTTTTTTTATTTTTATAAATTTATTACAAATGAATATCAAGTTATTGCAGGGATGGTTTGAATATCAATTTATTGTAACCATGGTTTGTGTAGTATGTAAATAACTAAATTTAATGAACAATTCAATTCAAGACAATTGTATAAAAATTTGCATGCAAGTGTATCGTTTTTCTTTTATGAGAATCTTAGTTTATCTTTTAAATTTTTCATGATTTTTCTATGCTTTGGTAATACACATACCGCCCCTTCTTCTGTCACACAGTTTACCGATGATGTTCACCACATTGAGAACTCTATTAAAAGTGGAACAAGTGAAGGTTAAGTTTCTACCACTATTTATTTCAGCTTTTACTTCTATTCAGTGTTGCATCAGGTTGTATTATTTGAATAAGTAGTGTTATGCTGCATTAATTTCGTGTTATGTGACTTGGTTTAATGTCCTGGTTGGTATGAATATGTTTGGACTGTTGTGTTTTGTTTTTGGATGTCATTATTCTATTTAATTTAATCACCGACAATTTATATAATATTCTCTTGGTGGTCAGTACTAGTCTAGCGTTGACGGTTTATGCAATTGTCATTGCCTGCAGTGGCTTGGATCCAATTTTTGAGCGAGTTGTTTCCTTATGTTTTATGGCATTTAGTTTTATTTAATCACCTTTTGTCTATGTTTTTTTAGTTTTAACTACTTCTCCTATTACATGTTTGATTGAATGCCTTATTGGATTTCACTTTCAACGGTCATGTTGTTTTTGTGTTACAGATGTGTGTTCTTAGATTTAAAATTTTCTTCATTCCTGTTATATTCTTCAATGCCTATATGTGTGTTTAAGAAATTATTTCATTCACAAGTCTAAATCCAGCTGATAATTTTTATTTACAAGAATATGACCAAGTAATTAATTTTAGAATAAGTACCAACAAGTCTCTTACTACAACCAGGGCCACAAAAGCGGTCTTTAGCTTCATTTTATTATTACAAAATGGTAATTGAAATAATAACTACGCTATTATATATTTTATATTGATCTCTTACTACTCTTTCATGTTCGACATCCTCTTTGAGATCCTTTTTTATTTTGATTATCAAATGTTGTAGAAATCCTTCTTTTGTATATATAATTCATCTATGCTGCTGCAAAATCACATGAACATTAGATTGGAAGGGTGAAATACAGGCTTCAATTTGATCAACTAAAAGGTATGCAAATTCAACTAAAAGAGCAATTTCAAAAGTGAAAAGAGCAATTTTCATATTAAGAAGTGAACGTTTCATAGCGCCATTTGCACCATCTCTTCAAAACTTCTAATGGCATTCAAGAATGAAGATGATGCAGGTGCTTTAATTGTTATTCGTGTAATCATTTCGTAATTAATTTTATTTTCCTTTTCATTATAATAGTGCCAACAAATGATGATGAATATGGTGGTCTGTAGAAATAACATGTTGAAACTTCTCAACTCCAACCTTGCTTTTAATCGTTGGTTTATTTTCTATTGCTACTGATATCAATGAGACACAAACACAACACAAATCTCACACACACATATGTATACGTTTTTACGAGAAATAGCTTTTTTACTTTATTGGTTCATATATAATGCAACGCTTTTTTTTATTGATGAATTTTAGGCTTGCATATTCTCATGCTATTTTAGTAACTAAAATATTTTATCCTCCAACTTTGGTGTTTTTTGTATTAATTCAAAAATGTGTATGCATGATTGAATTGATGATGTGGACAAAAGTAAGCAAACCCGTGATTGAATCGAGTTGTTTCTTTGAGGTGTATTGCTTAAGCATCATGAGATAGAAAGGCAAAGAGTGGTGCTTGGAGTTCATTGGAAGAAAAAATTATTCATCTCTGACATGTTACTATTCCTTTGGTCACTGACGCAGATTCCTATTTTGCAAGACAAATAAGCTCACACAAGCGATTATTATTTAGTTGGGTGCACAGAATGAAAAATAATGAAGTTGTGTATTTTTAAAGTTGTTTCAGATTATGCATTGTAAAGACTTATGTAGAAAGTATATGGTTTTTTGTATATTTTAATTGTAAACTTTTAGCTTCCACATTATTTTTGAATATAAGTGTGAATGAGTGAACTTATCATATACTATTTCAATTTCAGAAATTTGTTTTTTTCTAGAAATGGTAATTATATAAAAATATCATTTTTTTTTGTAAATGTCTTGAAAGACATATTAGGATGATTTTAATATTAACAGTGCATCTCTATTAAGTTCTTTTGTGTTCTAATAAACCTGTGTGACGAGTCAAAAGTCTATTTTAATTTTATTCTAATGTTCCAAGCTATCTTGCAAATTAAGGACTCTTTTATTTTTTTAAAGGTTTTTTTAATTCAAATCATACTAATACTAATGTAAAGTAATATTAAAATACTATATAAAGTTATAAAACGTGGAAGAGGTTCATACTCCCGAATTTCTCAAGCGGGTGATGTTCATACTCTTAAATTTCTCAATAGAGTTATTACTTTGGGACTTCTTAATCACAAGTTGGGATTAAAAGTTAGAGTGTCACTATAAAATGACCTATGTCATTGCATTTTTATATTATTTCATATTTCTTTGTCCATTATTACGCACGGGTCAATGGTCTAGTATAATATATTTTTAATTTTCCCAACAACATGAAGGTAACATACCAGGTCAGTACTGTTTTCTTTAACCTGCATTGACCCATCCAAAATCAATCGACATTATGTGATAAATCTATTTTACCCGACTCTCTTCAAACGATTAAGTCGGTTTGGGTCGATTTTCCATATTTTGTCCCACCCTAGTTTAGGTGACACACTCATTTAATCGAATGATTAATCTGATTCTTTTATTAATTAGTGATTTTGATTCTTATTTAATGGAATGATTTGTTACCCAAAAACATCATTTGAACTCTTTCAAATAGTGTAGAATATTCTCATTTTTCAATTAAAATATATTATACATTCATCACTCGTTGTAATTCAAACGGATTAGAATTGGGAACCCTAGGTTGAACCACCCTTCATACACTCACTCCTCTCTACTCAGCGACGATGCAAGGAAGCGCCGCCGACGGAGAAGCTTTGGATTTCGAGCCAGAGGAGGATGACTTGATGGACGAAGAAGTTGCTGTTGACGCCGAAGCTTCTCCACCACATCCCAAACTCAAATCCGCCATCACTTCCGTTCCCAAAAAAACCAAAGGTCGTGGTTTCCGTCAGGATTCCGATTCCTCCAACCGTAACTCTCGTCTTGCTGATTCCGGTTTCGATACCCTCACTGCTGATGGTGGTCCTGGTCCTCAACGATGTTCGTATTCCCAATTTTTCAATTTCCCAATTTAATTGCGTGATTTTGATTTTAGGGTTTTTATGCTTAATAATGTTGCTGTTGTTGTAGCTGTTGAAGGATGGATTATTTTGGTGACTGGTGTGCATGAGGAAGCTCAAGATGATGATTTGCAGAATGCTTTTGGTGAATATGGAGATATTAAGAATCTTCACTTGAATCTTGATCGCCGTACTGGTTTTGTTAAGGTGCGTTGTTGATGATTTTTTTCAATTCACTTCACTGCATTGTTTTTGGTATGCTTGTTCTTGTGCATTGTTTACTTATTCATATAAATTGACTAGTTTTATGGATAATGTGTTGTTATGAATTGATGATAGAAAGTGTTTTGAAGTAGGAAATGAATATGGAGGGGTAATGTTGTTAAACTAAGGGTATGTTTGTATGGAGGGTTTTGGAGGGGAGGCTTTACTTTTCTCTATTAACATATTGACTTAGCCCTCCAAAACCCTCTCAAAAACCCCTCCCAAACAAGCCCTAAGGCTTTGTTTTGGAGTTCGTAGGGGAGGGAAGGGGGGAGGGCTTTGGGGGTGGAAAATAGGGAAAATCTTTCACATTTTTAAAAGAGTTTTTTTTAGAGAATAATAAATTAATGTTTATGAATAATACACTTGTAATTTTAAGAATATCTTAACTACATATATTGAATTTGAAGAATTCGTATAAACCTTCCAAATCCTTTCAAAACACTCCTCCAATACAATTTTGAGTTCCCCCAAAGTAGAAGGGTTTTGTATTATGAAGAAAAATTAACCCCCTAAAGCCCTCCCATCTCAAACCCTTCTATTTCTTCCACTTGCTACTTCCTTTTTTCTTTTCTTCCCA
>Ga0315915_1001342_pt1 | contig 29562 bp, 10 predicted proteins | sample MpolbnodulesMG_FD_207738 | JGI IMG/M metagenome (GOLD analysis project Ga0315915, IMG submission 207738) | Medicago polymorpha root nodule microbial communities from Los Angeles, California, United States - branched nodules | ecosystem: Host-associated > Plants > Roots > Nodule | place: USA... | reverse complement strand
CTTTCCAGCCCCCCAACTTTACCCCCTTTTGCAACTCAGTGGCCCCCTTCTATTTTGACTGGGTCAATGCCCATGTGGCCACTTACTTGTCCTACGTGGCAATTAATTAATTAAAATAAAAATAAAAAAAGCAGAAATAATAAAAAAGAAGATGGCACGTGAGTGAGGTTTGATAGAAATAGAAGGTGAAAAGTTAGGGTTGCATATTTCACCCCTTATCTTCATCTTATCTTCCAATCTCCCTCTCTCTCTCAAACGAACTCCATTTGCAGTTACGGTTTTGCTTGGTTTGGTGAGAACGATGAAGTGGGTCGAAGATTCGCAGGAAAATGGTGGTTTGAATGATGGTTCAAACAAGAAGAAAGGTGGTTCGAAGGCTGGTTCGCAGAAGGCTGGTTCGCAGAAAAAGGTTGGTGAAAAGGCATCTGGGTCCGGAAAAGACTCTATGAATGACAATATTCCCGACAACAATGTCTCAAAGTAAGTTTATCTTTGTTTGTTTATGTTTTTTTTTGTTTGTTTATGTTTGTTAGGTTAAAGGGGTATTTTTTTTTGTCTTTTATACATTTGTTCCTATTTATGTCTCAAAAAAGGGGTAAAAAAGGGGTTGGTGTAGTGTATTGAATACAACAATATTGCATGTGCCATTTTTTAATGAAAATTGAATTTCATTTCTGCTAGGGTTGCTGAGAACCACTCATTGAAGATAAGGTTTCACCACAAAGGTTATTTTATATCTGATCCTGTTGTTGCCTATAAGAAAGGTGAGATATACAAGTTTGGGGGTGAATGGTGCCTAGGTGAAGTCAATTTAATAGATTTGGGTAAGCTTGTTAGAGAGATAGGTGTGAAGGGTTCATATCAGTTGTGGTATGTCAGTCCTGGTGCAGAGTTGAAGAATGGTCTTAGGGTACTAAAGACAGATAGAGATACTGTTAACTTCATGAATGAGTTTCAAGGTGAGTCAGTAGCTGATTTCTATGTGGAAGGAGAAGTAGGTCTAGATGATAGATATGATTCTGATGTTGAAGTGGTAGAAGAAGACTGTGAAGATGAAGCTCAATATGAAACTGATCCTGAATATGTTGCTGAAGGAGAAGATGGATATGCTTCATTTGCTGAAGATGAAGAAGGACCTAAAAGTGTAGATGGATCTCTGAATGATAGTGAGTATGACGAAGGTTGGGAATGGACCAATGTCTTGCCTGAAGAAACTATAAATCCAACTGCTGATGTGCCTTTTGAAGTTTGTACAGATAACAGATTGATTGTTGTTGAGTCATCAAGGAACTCTGCTGAAACAACTATTGATGACTTTGAAGATGAAAATGGAGATTCATCAGATCTTGATAGCCTAAACTCATCTGATAGTGAAAGAGGTAAGAATAGATCTAGGAAGTTTAAGTATGCTGAAGGTGATGTTACTCACTACCAATTAGGTCAGACTTTTGCTAATGCTGAGTTAATTAGGAAGTCTGTTAAAGAGCATGCTCTGCAAGTTAGGAAAAACATATACCTGAAAAAAAATGAGAAGAGAAGGATTATTGTGAAGTGTACTCCTACTTGTCCATTTCATATGAGATTTAGTAGGTCAGACACAAAGTCATATTTTGTGCTTTCTAGTTTCAATTCTGCTTACAAGTGTTGTAGGAATTCTAAGATTAGGCTGTTCAAAACAAAGTTGTTGGCTGAAAAGTTTGTTCCAATTTTGAAACACACACCAATTGGGACTCAGCAGTCAGTTAACAAAGTGTGATGCGAAAGTTTGCTTATTATGGTTTTAATTTTGGATTGTAACCTTTAACAATACAATTTGGTTACTTATTTTGGTTTGGTATTAAGTTTGTATCATTAAGTACACTACTGCTACATCTTTTGTTTTGGTTTTAATCATGTATGCTTAAGTACACTATGGTTACTTCTTAACCAGTTATGGTTACTTCTTATGTTATGATCAAGTCCACTTTGGTGACTTATATTATGATGCTATATTATTATGCTTGCTTTACATGAACCCTTTCACATTATGCTATGATATTCTTCTGGTATATATTTACAAAAGAAAAACAAATTTCAAACAACAAATATTAACCAACATTAATCCATTCATTTTCCAACACGGATGATTACATATTGTAGATCATTACACATTAAACTAAGGCTTAACTTTGTTCATAACACGATTTTTTTTGTTGTTGATCACTACATCAAACCAACTTAAACACATTACAACAAACAAAGATCAACAACATAACTCCTAAAAACTATGGCAGCCTTCGCAATTACAAGCTTTCTTTCTTTTTCCTACAATTCATCATTCTTCTTCAACAAAGCTCGAATAATATTCTTTTGTCCTTCAGGCACTTCAGGGTCATACCATCTGGAAAAGTTGCATTTTCTTCTCTGAAAATACCTCCCACAACCATATGGGTTATCATAAGTACAAGCAGTAATGGAGCTTCAGAACCACAGTGACATACCAACCTTGTTCTGCATTTCAATGGAGTTGTGGTACCAGATGAAGAAGAAAATTCATATTCACTACCCATTTTCGTTTTTCTGGACACGATTAAGGACGAAGGAAAGGATGGTGAAGAAAACGAAGCTGATCTATGAAGAAGATGAAGGAACAAGAGTGATGGAGGAGCGACGATTTGGAGAAGAATGGATTGGAGAAGAACGATGGATTTTGGTGTTTAAAAACCCTAAAATCTTACCATTATCCCTCTCCTCTCTCCTCACGTGCCAGTTTAATTTTTTATTCATTTTTTTGTTTTTTATTTTATTTTTAATTATTTAAAATCCATGTGGCCACTGACTTATCTCATATGGACGTCACATGAGCATTGACCCAGTCATAATAGAAGAGGACCACTGAGTTGCAAAAGAGGGCCAAAATTGTTATGGGCCAAACATACGGGTCAAAAGTGCATTTTAGAAAAAAAAAAAAAAAAAAAAAAACTTGGAAAGGAAGAGACAGAAAACAAAATGGGTTGTGAAAGGCGAAGAAGACAATACAACAAAAGCAGCAGAAGAAGAATAAGAGTGTTCCCTCTTCTCAGCGAATGGGTGGAAGATGGATCAAAACCCTATCTTCCCTTTTATATAACAACCACCGCCACATACCAACAACAACACCTTCTTCTTCTTTACTATCCACACCCCACTTTCTCTTCAACCGTTTTCTCACTGTCGCCGCAATTCCTCTTGACCCGGATCCAATTCATCTCGACCCTGAAGATGATCCACATGTCAAAATCCCCATCAAAGCCTTCTTCCTCTCCACCAGGTTTAAAACTTCTTATGTTCTCTTTTATTGTCTTGTTCATTTCTCAAATGGGTTGTTCTTAAAATTTTGTTTCTATGTTGTTGTCACTTGTTGTCAATTTTGGTACTGTTTCATTGGTGTTTGATGTAAATAAGATATGGTTAATACAATTCAGACATCTTGTTAATGAAGTGTTGGATTTGATTAATAGATATATCAGGTTAGGTGTTGCAACTTATTAATGGTGTTATGACACAGCTACCATTAGTCAAAATACTCCGTGACGTTAAACTATCTCAATGTTGACAATAACTCTTTTTTATAGTGACTGACAATAAGTAAGTACATATAGGATTGATATGATAGTAAATAAGTATATTGAGGGACTGATATGACAATATTAATGGAACATTTTAACATGAGAGACTATTTTGATTAACAAAGTGCACAATTAGGAACTATTTTTGAATTTCGATACATTCAAGGACTATTGTGGCTACTTGTTATACATGGACCAAAATGACTATTAGCCCTTATCATAATTTGATGCAATCACACATGTTTGTGTCATATGTCGGTGTCAGACACTCCTACACACCTAAAATTAGAAGTATCGTTGCTACATAGACGGTTAATGAGTTATCCAATCCTAATATACTCATTAACCATTCATTGAACTGCGTTAACAATTCAATGACTATTCAAAAAGTTTGAGTTTTGTTGTCTCATATATTGATATTAAAATAACATTTTTGGATTTAAAATACAAGCCTATGTCATGTAGGAATGGATTTTTTTAACTTTTTTCAATCATAGATTTGGAATTTTTGTTATGATTATGATTATTCATTTTGATGTGTAAAACGTTTAGCTTTATTATTTGTATGATGATTTTTATATCCTTTTTTGCAATTGTTGTTATTGTGTGTCTCCTTGCCCTATCTTCTGCTTTTGAATTGTTGCTATTAGTAAACATAGAGATAAGTAGATACAGAAAGTTAAGAAATTAGAGAGAATGTGAATATTTGTATCATGATTTTTTGAGTCCACAATTTCGACCACCGAGGCTTGGCTTATATACAGATAAGAGAAGCCTGTCTCTGATTTCACTAATCTTAACAAACTATTTATTACAGCTGCACAACCAAATATTAGAGACTAGGATACAATACAGTAGATGCATAGTAAACTTACTATCATAATTTTGTTGCATTTATGGACAATAGATTTGAAACTTTGGAGTTTTCTTGTCTTTTTTTGTTCCTTTTATGGTGATGCATTCTGTTTATTTTCCATGTTGTTTGGGTTTGAACTGAATTGGACCCCTTTCAGCTCACACGCGCTTTTGTTGTCCTGTTCTGTTTCTCTATGATTTGGCTGTCTCAGATTTGTGATTTTGGCAGTATAAATTTGAAAGGCATCCAGGCTGACAATCCAAGAAACGTCGTACCTCCATCTTCCCGCTCAGCATCAAACTATGTTGCTCTCCGGTTCTGCAACTTTAATTTGGATGCTAATGTAAGATTGTGTTTTATTTTGTTTTCTCTAGAACATTTTGTGGTCTATAGGAAGTCACAACTCACAACTGAACCATGATAATAGTTAGTAGATATCTCTACCCTATAGCTAAGCTGGTTCATTAGAATACAACACCTCAATGTTGTTTGTTGATGCTCCTCTATGGAAGAATGTGCACTTCCTGACAGTGGATAGGGATTATTAGGCAGGTTTTTAACAGGGTGGTAGTGGCAGCACCCGTGTTGTCAAATAGCGGAGATAATTGAGCTATGGCATAGCGGCGGGTTTGACGAATTTGCTATCCTAGTTTTGCTATTAGGATCATTACAGCCGCTATTCTAGTTTCTGCCAGAAGATGTAGCAGCGCAGAAAAATGAGAATTTTAAGGTTTTTGAAAATAGTAAATCTACATGTGGGACAAACCTATTTTTAAAATAAAAAATCTGAAGAGTCAGTGACTATTACTCTTATATTCACTGTATGACGTAAACCTTTCAATTTGTAACTATTCTTTCCCATGTTTGGGATTATTAGGCAGGTTTTTAACTGGGTGGTATCACCAACGTTGTCAAATAGAAGAGATAGTTGACCCCTATAGCATAGAGGGTTTTGACGAATCCACTATAAATTTTGATGCTATCCTAGTTTTGCTATTAGGGACGTTGCAGCGGCTATTCTAGTTTATGCCAGCAGATGTAGCAGCAATAGCAAAAAAAAAAAAAAAAAGAAGAGAATTTTGAGGTTTTTGAAAATAGTAAAACATTACATGTGTGCCAAGCATGACCTTTTTTTGTAATAGAAAAGTTGAAGAGTCAGTGAGTGAGTATTACTCTCACACTTGCCGTAAGACGTAAACCTTTCAATATTTAAACCATGCTTTCCCTTCCTTTCCCTTATTATTTGTTGCAGCATACCTTTTTTTTATGTATAATTGATTTATTTCAACTGCTAAGCTGCATCCTGAATCAAATTGTGTTTTATTATTGATCGTAAGTAAATGGATACATTCTTATGCTTCTATCTATTTTCTAAAAGGACAATAATACTTAATTAAAACATGATTTTTTGTGTTGCTTTATTAGAAACCATTTAAATAGATTATTTATACAGTATAAAGTATGATTTATTAATAAACTCTGACTGAACAACTTGAGCCATTTGGTTCAGGGACCTGGATTTCATGTGAAAGCAAGCAATTGTCGTTATATGGTTGTCTACCAGTATGGATCTGCTGTTTTGTTTAACATTGAGGATCATGAAGTGGATATATACCTGCAACTAGTTAAGAGGCATGCATCTGGTTTACTTTCAGAGATGAGGAAAGATGGTAATTTTTTCCAGATATACTAACAAATCATGTTGTTCTTCTGAGTCTCTGTATCTTTTAACGTGAGTTTTGTGATTAGATTATGCAATAAGGGAGAAGCCACAATTAGTTGAGGATATGCAAGGGGGTCCCGACTACATAGAACTGAAATCCTTAGATACCGATGGCATCCGTTTAATTGGAAGTGTGCTTGGACAAAGCATAGCTCTAGATTATTTTGTCTCACAGGTTGGAATATACCAAATGGCTTATTATTTGGATTTGTATTCCTGCAGTCAAAACATCATTGACCGTTGGATTGAGATCAGATGGTCCTTTCAGTGCAGATTTTGATTTATTAAAAAACTGAAATAGTGAGCTTGAAATCTGGACAGCCGATCCAACCGCCACTGATGTGCTAACTGCGTGAATTGCTGACTGCAACCAATCCATATTATTTCCATTACTTGGTTATTTTTAATGCCAACAAAAAAAAAAGCAATCATTGAAAATTTGACATTGGTTTTCACTAATTACCAGGTTGATGGTTTAGTTGAAGAGTTTGCAGGCATAAACCGTGGAATGGAGAAAACTGGAACTTTTACAATGGATAAGAAGAAGCTGCTTCAGCTTGTTGGGAAGGCTAACTCGAATTTGGCTGACGTGATTCTTAAAGTTGGTCTCTTCGAAAGGTATTATCATTCCCTAGTGTCGGTGTTACATAGATTATCCCTGTTTTAGGCCTGAGAAAAATATGCACTTGCAAATGTGAGAACATGTTGAAAATTTAATATTACAATGTACCTAAATATTTAAAAACAGTTTTATAGACTCGTTTAATCATATACAATAGTAAGAAAGTTCAGTTTATTGAACTTGTTTTGATCCTCACTGTCCTTGTTTTATTATGGATTAATCAGGTCAGAAATTGCTTGGAGGGATGCAAAGTATGCTCAAATATATGAGTATCTTAGGGAGGAGTACGAAGTAGCACAACGCTTTGGAAACCTAGATTACAAATTAAAATTCGTAGAGGTATTATTCTGCCCATTTTTTATCTGTTTCTCCTCTACAAGTCTTAGTCATTTTATATGAACATTGCATTTGAAAATTTGAACAAAGTAATGTGCTTATTATGCCTGATTTTTCATCTAGATGTACCAGTTATTTACTTCATACTCCCTCCATTCCAGAACTTTGGTTGTTTAAGCATTTTAGTTGTTTCAAAACTTTGGGTGTTTTACAAGTTCAAGACATATTTGATATTTTGCTTCCAAATATATCCATAAATATAATTAACATAATTTGCTGCTTTATTTTGGTACTTATACACATTAGATATTTTTTATTTTCTGGGGGGTCCTCTTATGTATTATGCGTTCTCTTTAACTTTGTTTTGTTATTGTGTATCTGGTTGAGTACCTGTACCCCTTGTACTCCTATCTAATCTAAATTAAAATGTTGCTTTGCTCATTCAAAAAATATTAAGTGATTCTTCAATCTATGTAAAATACCTTAAACAACAGAAGTTTTGGAATGGAGGGAGTAATGTTTAACATAGTTATTATGTATTTGAGGTTGTGTATTCAATGTTTTTATTGTATGTATTTAATATGCAACAACTAATATTGGGGAAGGAGAAAAACTGAAAAAAAAAATTGTTGAACTACTATTTATAATTTGGCAACATCAAAATTGAAAAATATTGATAATTATTTCACTATTGATTATGTTATATCTAATTACAGCTTATCATGTTGATTTGGCTAATTGCAGCACAATATTCATTTTTTACAAGAAGTTCTCCAGAACAGAAAGTCAGATTTCTTGGAATGGTGCATTATTGGTCTATTGTCGATCGAAAATGTTATATCCTTATACGAGATTCTAAAAGATACAAATGCAATTTCATAGTAAAGTAGCAGAAAAGTTGAAGTTAGATTAAGTTATTGTAACAGAAGTTCTTCCCCCCATTTTTGAGCTAATCATAATTTTTCCCTATGTATTTATGATTAATAAAATTCACATATTCAATGATATGTATGAATTTATTAGAAAAAATCTGGAAACTATATTAGTTTCTCAGAATAGTTTATATAAGTAATAACCTTCTCCCCCACAAAATAACAAAGGATATCAGTTGTACATATGAAATTTATGCTTCTTATAGTATAATGAATGGAAAAATAAAGAAGCAGAGGCCATATTGGTTCATCCAGCCTAACTTTGATCCATGCATATTTGGATTGACGATTAATTTGATATTTTTAGAAGTCACAGTGCTACTATGATTTTTGTAAAACTCGATGTGATTTCGAACATGTACTTAGTTGGAGTTCATGGACCAAAAATCATGCTTCCTAGTATGTCAGTACCTTTCATTTCTGTTCAGTAAAGGAGCATCTAATTTCTGCAGAGCTGATATTAAAACCAGGTTTTGTTATTGAATAAACAGTCAATTTGGTCTAGTAGGCCTAAAAACTTTTTGTCGAGTAAATGACCAAATTGACTGTTTATTCTTTTGTTATTGTAAAACATAATCATTGTTAGAACTTTCCTTGTTTCAAACCCCTATATTTCTTCATTTCAACCTGCAATTCGAGTAATTTGCAGTTTCATATGATAAATGCTTACAGGCTGCACAACTACTGTTACCTGCACATTGTTAACTTTTACACTGAATTCCAATTCTCAACCTCCTCTTCCAAAAATAGTTTCTCAATGCACAACAAACTTGGGACCCATTTACTTGCCATGTTTTCTATTTTTATTTTCACTTCAACTGATAGATATAAGAGAGTATAGATCTCATTTTTTTTCTTCAAAAAGGGCAAAACAAAGTTTTCATTGTTCGTGAAATTGCATTTTTTCTAGCTGCATTCCTTCTCTCTATAATAGTTATTCACTACATCTCTTTGTTAGCAATTTAAAATCAACGCAAGTTTTACAAAATGAAAAAAGATTTTAGAGAGCAAAGGACCCTTAATATGCAAGATTTCAATTTGTATTGCATAATAAGCGCTTACCAAATTAACTTCCATTCAATGTGACAATAAATGACCAGAACTGCAGTACATCCAATATATATAATATAGAGAAGATGATCCTAACCCCTACACCTTCTATGTAAACATATCCAACAAATTAGACTAACTATTCCATACTAATAGAACGACAACGATGATTGATATCGCTAACTCAGAATTCTGATACTCTAATAGCATCGCGGGGTGTATCGTAAGCATCCTTTGGCCTTGACTTCTTAACACCAGCAGTAACCCAAATCTTATCAGATTTGTAACCCTCAACTGTCACACTTGTCACCTTAACCCATACAAGAACTTTTGTTTTCATTCCCTCTATTGCTGAAAGCTTTCCCCTTGTAAGAACACCTTTGACTCGGGTTGCATATCGCAGTACAGAGGAATCCTTGAAGCTGACCTCACATGCAGATGGTAAGTATACAATCAGCTTACCCTTGGTTTCGTCAAACTCATAACAGATTATGTTTTGAGGAAATAGCCCGAGTGGTAAATTGTACTCTCTGAGGAGATCTGGTAAACCTTTCTGTGGCTTACCTGTGGGAATGCATTCAGAGCATATAAATGTGTCAACAATGTTAAAAGTTGACATAATCTACACCATTGAAATAATAATTGTCTTGTGATTTCGTGTGTAGACTGTTAACAACTAGTCATACCCTTGTTACTTATGGTTACCATTGTTATAATTTTATGTTCTTCAAATTTGCGAAATAGCAATTTAGTCTCTTAATTGAACGTCAGTCATTTCAGTCTTTTTTCCTTCCAAATTTTAGCACTACAATCGAAAGGTTTTATCCTTATCTTGATGCAGCAAAAGATTATTCAAATAAATATGCAGGTTTTTCATTGATTTTAATAAATGTTCACTAAAGATATATTTTGACTGAGAAACTAATTGATTGATGTTCCATAATTTAAGGGACTGATTTGTTATTTTATAAATTAGAGGGATTAAATTGCTCAAGCCTTACAATTTAAATTAGAGGGACCAACATGGTTATTAACCTGATATTTAAATTTAAACTCAACAGATCGAAACTATCTCATGATGAATATCATTGTATGAAATACAATATGAAGAAACTAGCTGGGTTTAGAGAAGAGTGAACTCAGAGATGCATGAAAAACTCATGATTATCGCATATAAGAGAAAGCGTGTCAGAGAAAGGGCTAAGTGTGAATGAGGTAGGTGACACATGAAAAACTTATTATGGCGGGCTGTCTAAAATGCCAAGGACATGATAACTAGATTACCATTGATTCAAAGTAGAATTGATGCATTTTTCACCTAGTTTAGCATGATGATACTTAGTAGTCTATTTGAATCAATTGGTTGCAGTAAATTCTTGGAAGAATGCATAAACTCACACAAACATCTAGGGTCAAAACACATCCATACCTTTTAGTTTGTTGAAAACCCATTTGGCCTTTTCTTCAACAGTGCTTGAGAAAGTCTGCAAAAGAAATAACGTTATATCAGCAAAAACATTGTAGTAATACCAAACAGGGCCATTCAAATGAATGGTTTCTGTACTAGGACATAAATTTTATTACGCTTCATGGTTCGGTAAACAATTTTCTCAATATTACTGATAAAAGGCTGACGACTCACGTGGTTTTATCCATAGAGTAGTAGACAACAAATTTTGACATTGACAAAATCTAACATGAGCATATCAATTTTCAACTATGTACAAAATAGTTTTATCATTTACATCATTGCATCTTGATTGATGCAAAATTCTTGCATTACACTTACACTTGTATATCATAACAAAATACACAAATGACAAATCTTTTAATAAATTAATCACATGATCGGATATGAACTATATCTAGAATACTTAAACTATGTTGTTCCTATGATTTAGAAAGATAGAAAAAAACCATGTAATCTCATTCATTATCTGAAAGATCCAATTTTTCAGGTCCGTTACATATATTTCCCTTTTCCTCTCTTCAGATCAAAGGGTGCAGAAAAAAGGGCTTGTAGCAAATTAACAAAATTTGATGATACTACCACAATCCAAACATAGAAAATATCTCAAGTTAAAGCTGAAAGGAAAAGCATACCCCATTCTACACTGACAGTCCAAAAGGCCATTTTTTAATATACCCAAAAAATCAATTTTAAGCTGGAAATAAAGGACTATCATAGTCCACTGCATATTCATTCATTGAAATAAATTACCCTAAACCAAAGAGACATCAATATGTACGATACCCAATTTCACATAAAAAAGAAATCATTGCATGGCAAGGACAACCACTAAAGCACTGTGTTTCGTGCCGTCTTAGGTGACAAAAATTGATTTTGAATGAACTGACTTTGTAAAATTGATTCCAATTAAAATTGAGTTAAATGTAAAATAATCTATGTTTGTATATATATATATTCTTCTAAAATTGAATTGAACCATAATTTAAGACAAACTGAATTGTAGAGTCAACCTTAAAATTCTAACTTTAAGTTATAATCACTTATGGAGTTAAAATCAATTATACTCTGGAATATCCAAAAATGTCAAAATCAATTCTACAAATCTGGAATCAATGATTCATCCAGAAGTTGAACCAAACATACACTTAATCTTCTATTAAAATCTTTGGGAAGGTTGCATTTTTATCAGAAAAGGCAACCAACAAACATAATCCAAGGTTGTTTCAAACCTTCCTTTAGATCTCTCAAACCCCAAATGGAAACTTCCCATGAAAAGGGTCAAACTAACAATCCAAAAAAACCACATTAAAGGGAAAAAAGAACAAAATGCAATGCAATGCAAACAAAGACATAAATAGTTAGTACTAACATTGATGTCTTGAGAAATGTTAGTGAACTCTTCTTTAGCTTTCTTTGTAATCCATGAATCACCAAGTCCAATCTTCAAGCTTGCCACTTTAGTAAGAGCTTTCTCCATCTTGTGTTGTTGTTACAATGTGATGAGAGAACACAAAAACAACACAACACAAGAAGAAGAAAAAGGGTATGTGTGTGTGAATGTGAAGTGATAATAAATGGTTCACTTACACCTTTTGTATATGGAAAATGTCTGTCTTGTTGTCTAGCTGGCAACAAGAAAAAGACAAAGTAAGCTGATGCTCACAATACACTGTCTGTGTAATGCGGCGTTTTACTCGCATCACCTTTCTCGATCAAAGTACAATCACTTTTTTATTTTTACTTTTTTTAACTTTACTTTTGTTTTTGGTTTTTTTAATAAAGATTTGGAAGGTGGAGGGAGGGTACTTTTTGTTGAAATTTGTAGAGGAAGCATTATAGGATGATGATGATTTGGATGAATAAATGATCACATGTGTTTGTTCTTTCTTGACAACAAAAATTAAATAAAACGTCTTGCTAAAGATGCTAAAGTTAAAAATTATTTCATATAAAATATTAAATACTTTAATTTTTAATGTATTAAATACACAACTTTTCATAAAAACTTATCCTTTAAGATTCTTAAAGAGTGTCTCAAAGTATTAGTTAGTATTTCTTAAAAATAAATTGCGAGTTTTTTATTATTTTTTGAGTTTTGGTTTTTTTAATATTTTTTTGTTTGAAGCAGTTTATTTGTTTAAATGTGGATTTTGATTGTATTTTTTTAGCTATGATATTTAAACATGTAAAAATCAACAACTATTTAACAACAGTACAAAAAGATATTATGTATTACTGATGTAATTTTGATAGAGAGAAACAATTAATTAAGAAGTGAAATAGTATACAAACACACAATGTTGGACAACCAAAAGTTGTCGACTTAATATTTCATTATTACCTATAAGTTTGATTTTATTTTTGAAGGAGATAAAATTGATTATAGAGACTTAGTATAATTGATTTTATCTTTAAAATTGATTTTAACTTGAAGTTAAAAATCATAGCTTTTGATTTTAAAATTAATTATAGAGGCGTAAAACTAATTTTGAAACAAGGTTGTTAAACTCTTGAGTTAACTCTTACAAGTTTACAACCTATAATTAAAAAAAAACGGTTAGGAGTTTATGGTTTTAGATCATGAAAACGAGTTAACTCATATGTAAACTTTATTTTTAGTAAACACTCACAAGTTCAATAAGAGTAGTTAAAATCCAATACTGTATCATTCAATGACCATAGACAATGAAAAGGTGTGAAATAGAAAAAAAAAAACCATGGAAATGAGTATTCCATACACTACATTATTCATTTCGTGTGTGCTAAGCTAACTAATTGTATCAAATTCCCCTATTTAACCAACAAATAAATAAATGACATGTACTATTTTCTTTATAAATTAAAACTAACATGACTTATAAAAAAATTTTACAAAAAAAGGGATGTATTTGAGCTGGTTTCTTAACGGTGAAATCTACGGTTTTAAGAAGAGCATATAAGAGAGAGTAAAATATTAAAAAGGATTTGTGTGAGCTAAAAAGTGTAGAAGAGATGAGATGCATGTATATAGTATGAATGGAGAGAATCCAACCTTTTTATGGTTGAAATTTGTTGTGGAAGCCTAGATAGGAGGATTTGGATTGGATGGATGATTACACGAGTTTATTCCTTTTTGGACAAATACCAACTTCTCATTTTCATTCATTTTTACCATTTCACTTGTTACTATTCTACCTTTTCTTTTTCCTCCATCATGTTTAGTTGAGCTCCACCCTTCAGCATACCTAACTAAGTTCCACCAATTAGATCATGTTTAGGTCAGCTCCACCTTTGCACATATCTGGATGAGCTCCACCCTTGAGCATGTCTCGATGAGCTCCATAATTCAAGGTATACCTAACTCAACTCCGCCATTCGATGTGCTCAACACTACCATTCAAGATATGATTAGTTTAGCTCGACCATTCAGGTCAAGTAGACCTCCATCTTGATCAACTACACAAAGAGCTCTCTCACGTGACCGTTCATCAAGTGAAATATGTCATCATCATAAGAAGGATTTCATGACATGTGTCACATGTCATGCACAAACAAATGATGTAAGATGTCTAGTTCCCTGCACATTATAGAAACAAGCTACATAGAGAACAAGTAGCAAACTCCAATAATGGGTCTGGACATTCAAAGAGAGGTCTAGTAGGTTAAGAAAGTGACGAGTATAAAAGAAGATATTTAGAAGGCGAAAAAAGATCTAACCATTGCTATTTTTGTTTTAGTCGTTTTTGAGTATTTTTGAAGCTCCTCCTAAAAAGCTTCACTAAATATATAACTCATAACCTCTGTTTACATGCGTAAACAATATGGATATTTTATGAAATGAGGAAATGTTATTTTTATTCCTTCTATATCATCACTAGTTATTATTATTGTAACTTTTTTTATACGTGCCACTATGTTCCCAAAAATCTTTATCACAGAAAGTACTGTTTTTTCCTCCTCACACCGAAGTTTAAATTAATTTTGGGGACCATTATGAGTCTATGATAAGATCTAGATTCTAAAAAAGAAAAAAAAAAAACTAAATTGGGCTAATATTTATGATAAACATGTGCCAATGAAAAATTATACACATGGTGGGGTCACCAAATTCCATTTTCCAGCTCAAAAGATTAATAGACACTATCATACATGATTCTATTTTCATTTTGATCGAAGCTTCCAATTGTTGAGAAGAAAATTGAGACAAAATGCCTTGGATCGCACCCTGTTTTTAATTGTTTCCAGCTATTTCATGACTTGCTTAGCTTTTGTCCGATTAATATTACTCCATTATTGTTTTATTTTATATAATTATTTTCATACGATGGAATGTTATTGCTTTTGTACAGAAAAAACTGAATTTGTTAAAAAAAAAAAAAACTAAAAAATTATAGTGTCTCCTTTAGTCAAATTGAATTTTTATGAAGAAAAAAGACGTCCTTTCTTCAAATATGATAGATCTTATACTTTTGTTACCTCAGCAACTTTACATAGAATTTTCTTGTGAAATTTTTTAGCCCCTTCAAAAAATTTATCGCATAAACTTTTTTACAAAAATTATCTTAATGATTTTACATTACATGAGACAAAAAGCAATAAGTATTATAATGGTAAAGATGTTAAAAAAAACATTGGAATAGGCATGGAAGCTTAGAAAGGATTGGTGACTCATCTCGTTGATGCTAGAATTTCTCTTAAGGATCACCAACATTTTATCAAATTTTTGTTAATAGAAATAACCTTTTAAAGACGTTTGAGAATTATCTTTATGTTTGTATTGGATGAAACTCTTGAGGGCAGATTAATTGTCAATATATGATAGAGATAAATATAGGCTTAATTACACTTTTGACCTCTTAAGTTTTTCAAAGTTGTGATTTTGGCCCCCTAAAAAAAACAACTCTTTTCAGGCCCCCTATGTATGTTGCAATTTTGGCCCCCCACGCCAATTTTGACCCAGTCAACGGACACGTGTGTAAAATTTTTTATTTTATTTTATTTTTTTAATTTAAAAAAAATAATTTTTGTAATTAAAAAAATAATTTTGTTATTTTTAATTACAAAAATATTTTTTTTTGTTTTTTTAATTACAAAAAATATTTTTTTTGTTTTTTATTACAAATAAAAAAATTAATTACAATATTTTTTGTTTTTTTATTACAAAAACTAAAAATAAAAAAATTATTAATTTTTTATTTTTTTAATTACAAAATAAAAAAATACAAAAATGCATCCATGTCAGCGTTGACTGGGTCAAAATTGCAACAGAAAGTAAACTTAGGAGGTCTGGAAAGAGTTGTTTTTTTTAGAAGGCCAAAAGTGTAATTAAACCATAAATATAATAAGAGGGTTGAATAAGCACGTGATGGGATCTAAATATCATATGATAATGTCCTATTACACTTCGTTTGTTAACAAACTAGATAACATATATAATCAATTCTCTTGATTCCACAAGCATATAGTTTCTTCAAGAATCATTTGGTAGATGATTCAATGATCTTAATGGAACCATATAGGTCCATATTATTAAACTTGAAAGATAAAGAAGTTACTCCATGCTTGAAGAAAAACCTTAATTTTGTTCAATCACAAATGCAATACTTCACTTTATGTTAATCTACTTGAAGAAATACTTAAATTCTGAGATTAATAAAAGTCCAACTATCCCTGAATCTTGATCATGAATAAGAGATAATTCCTCAACCTAAAAAGTCACAAAATTTAAAGGAAAAAAATCTGATAAACAGCATCCTTCATCATTCTCCTCCACTCAAGAAATAGGTGAAAAACTTCCCTCAACCTAGAGTTCTTGAGTACTTGCATCAAGTTCTAAGAATTGAAACGCAAAAATTACTTGATCAAGTTCTAAAAAGACGAAGCCATCTTCTTCAGTTTAATCAAGTCTTCTCAACAGGTATTCAACCTGCACTTCTTTTGTGAGAGGCATTATCCATTCACCATAAAGATTGCCAATCAAACCTGACTTGATTTTATATACCGGATCAGCTACATCACCCGCTTCATTGATCTTTACCACTTGACTAAATGTTCTTGCCTTCATTTCTACTCTCTTCTGCACTGATGCCTCCACTGTTTCATATGTCAACAACTCCAGTAGCCGTTTTCTGTCCTATGAATCAAGATAAGCCATATCAAGATAAATTTTTGTGTTGCAATGTAAAGGGTATGTTGGTAAAGGGACATGGATAAATCTTAAGAGAGTCCTATATTTAGGACCGAGGTAGTATATTATAAGGCAAGTAAATGCTTACTTTCACTTTAATGGCAGCCTCATATACAGAAGGGCAGTCTTGAAACTTTGCCTCAGCAACAAATTTTCCATAGTGGATCCTCTTTGAGAGAGCCTGTAACGATTATAATTTATAACAAAACACGGTATTTGTTTATAATATGAAGTATCCATATAATAGTAATAATATATCGATTTTGTGTATTAGCTTGAAGGAGATTATTGAGAAATATTGAATTTTGTTTAATTAAGATAATCTCATGCAAAGTAAAATGTAATAATAGTCTTCTAGTACTCAAAATTTAAATATAGGCAAATAAATGAGGTCATCATTTTGTTCCTACACCATATGGAGCCTCTACGGTGGATTTCACTGTTATACACCACACATCAATTTCTTCTAACTTTGTTGAAAATGATAAAATATGTTATGTGACAGTGGAAGCTTAATAAGTACCTGCAAGCAAAGAGTGTCACAGACCGCAGCTGATCCACAGTTACCATCATCTCCTGCTTTTACCAATCTTGGAAGGAGATCCTTAAAATACATATTCCAAATCATTTTGTTTATATTGATTGAATTGGCACAGCGATGCAGAACCTAGTTATGTATACAAGAGAAAATGGAAGGTAGATCAGTCAAAAATCCATCAGCAAAATATTACAAAAACTAAAAGCAAGAACTAGTCTTTTTTTATGAATTGATAGTCAAGGCGTCAAGCAATTCAGTCAAACGAAGTAGGAAGGTGTTACTATACGGGAATAACTGAACTGAATAAAGAGATAATGATAATATAATGGATGAAATTACATGTTATAAAGTGGCTACTGCATGTGGCTTGACCTAGAATGGTCAATAGGTCATAGAGTGCAACTCATGCTAGTGAATTTTCTCTATATTTTTCCGATGAAAGTACTCATAAAATTCTTAGTATATCAAATCAACTAAAACTCCTGCAATTTATGTTGGATGAACATGTAATCACTTACATGTATGATCTACATTTAATTTTGGACGTACAAATGCATATGTTATTTTCTTTTGAGTTTTGAGCACAGATGACTAATGTTAGATAACCCATGAAGAAAATTGGGTTTTGGAAGAAAAACAGTATCAAGGTTCATGAGTGAAATTGAAGACAAAATAAAAAATTGGATTTTTTGTGTAAAGAAATGGTTCAGCTCCACAGATGACTAATGTAATATAAGGTCAATAAGATAATCTGGTGTTCTCCATAATATACAAAAGACAGATTGAGATCCTCTCCAGTACCGGACACTTTTAGTAGGAGAATGAGATTTAGAGTGATAAAAAAAATCAATACATTAATCTCTCCTTTATGCCTCTCTCTGTTCTACTGAAAGTGTCTGATGCAAGAGAGGACCTCAACCCACAAAAGACCAAGTAAGTTTGAATTCCTCTTGAGCATTATAATGGAAGGGCTGATACATTACCCCCCATTTTAAACAGAAGCTGGTAGTCTTAAAATAAGAGTTAAAATTGTTTCCCTTTAGATGCCATATTGATCAACTACTATAACATGCCAAATGGTATGATCAGCCTCTCATTCTCACCAAAAAGTTAAAAACAAGAACAATCATTTTCCAATCTTTACTCACCAAACTTATCAAAATAAGAGAAATATTAAATACTTTCATGAAAGGAAATATCAAATGAATTTTCACGTACGTAACAAGAAAGAAAGATAAAATTTCAAAACCTGTGGGTACTTCATGGGAGGAAGCAGTGGCTCAGGTAAGTTTGTAGGGAAGAAAGCATGCTCATCTGGGCTTGTATATCTTCCCACCTAATTTAAAAAGGGAAGCCAAGCACAAAAATTTTAATCATGAAATTCTTTTCTTTTCAATATTTTCATTGCCTCAAAAATGTAACAACCTGTGCATGAAGCTTTTCAGTTTCGTGGACCATATATTCAACCAAAGAGCCATGAAAACCGTCTGAGAAGAATGCTTTGTCATATGTGTCGGCATTATAAGAATATTGAGCTCTCTCCAAAAGATTGAATATTATGCTATCTTCCTGCCTAATCAAAGAGTGTCTGATGGTGTCTAAAGTCAAGCTCCTACTTTCATCCACTCTTGTTTTACCTGAATGTCTGCACCAAAAGAAACTGTCGGATATTGATCCAAAAGCTTGGACAACAAACTATTTCTATGGTTAAACCGTTAGAAGTTACAGTCTAAGATTTATATTACTATTATGATAAATTAGCGTGCATACAGGCACTAATGTTCTTGCCCGTCCGCGTTTTTTGGTCTCTTGTTTTTCTTTCCTTTTTCTCCTTCTCTGATTGGGTAAAGGACAGGATTGTAAATAAAATAGGGTTATACCAAAAGTTAATATTCCCTTTATATATAAGTATAGAAAATTCAATTATTTGATTGGGTAAACAGTAACAAAATTATAAATAAAAACAGCTTAAATAAAGGACAAAATTGGAAGAAAAAACGCCACACCAAAAGTTTCTATCGCCTTTACGGATTGATCAACACACAGAGCTAAGGAAGATCGAATGGGAATCCTGTTATTCTAGAGCATAACTTGAGTGCAGAGATAGTAGGGACTAGCGAGTAGTAGTAGAAGTTGAGGAATTCTTTTGTTGGAATGATAATATGAGGCGCAGAGAATGTGAAAGAGAGGAAATAATTCAGTAGCAACAGTGGGATTTGGAAGCAAAAACAGCCTGGTTGCCATAGTTCCAGTCCTACTACTGTAATTTTCATTTTCGATTCTTGCTATTTAGGATCCAAATCCCATTTTTTGTAATCGAGGAAAGGTTTCTTTCTTGTTGTAAAAGCAACTCTCACTAGAGTCCATAGAGAGACTTAAACAATTTCAAGATGAAGAAATCTGAAATAATACTAAACTAATCACAAACTATATAGCAAAGGCTGAAAACAATTAGAGAGCATAGGAATTTTGATAATTTATGCATTTTCCTTTCTCATACCAAAAGGCTCTGGATGCTCTTCAGATTGCATATTAACAGCCACTGCCACAAATGCTAGTTATATTTAAGAAAGTATGCTTGACAGATAGGTGTACACAGGGATACATAACTGGATGCTTGGATTAACTGCATCACTTCCTGCTCTCACCAGCAATATTAAATAACATAAAAGCAGGAAATTTTCATTGGGGACAAAAGTTCACTTCCATTCATGTCTCTTCTTTTGACCTGCAAACAATTATTGTGTTCTAATAGACAAAAGACAGAAAAGAAAAAGAAAAAGAAAACATGATTTGGATATATTGTACTACAGGATCTAAAACTTTTTAGTCCTTGTAATACACACTTTTGTTAAGAGTCCCACAATGAAAGAGATAAGGTCTGAACATTATATGTGAAGACAATCCTCACCTTACAAGTCAGTTTTGTAAGGTTTTGAGTTAGGCCCAACCCATAAGTTTAATATGGTATAAAAGCGTATCCAAGATCCGTTCGGCCACCCTCTATCATGTCACCTTTATTGGGCAAGTCAACTCGGGACACGCTTCAAATGCCCAGCCCAGTTCATGAGGGATGTGTGTTAAAGAGTCTCACATTGGAAGCGATAAGGCCTGAACATTATAAGCGGAGGCAATCATCACTTTACAAACCGGTTTTGTTAGGTTGAGTTAGACTCAACCCAAATTCTAATAACTTCTTCTAGCTAAGACCCTACAACAAATTCTTGTTGCTTCTAATTTGAAACATGGAAAATTTACTTTTTGATCCTTCTTATTTTTTTGTTTTAGTCTTATTAATTAATATTTGTCGAACTTAGTGTACATGTAGATTGGTTGTGAGTTTGGCAAAATCACATGTGTGATTTTGTGAAGCTTCAACGTGTAGTTTTTTTATCAAAACCATGATGGCTCACCGTGATTATTTTAATTTCACTATCAATCCAAACACGTACATCAATGCAGTCACTGCAAAGCTATTGAATCTAAGTCTAAATCCAATAGCTTTGCACCGGTGCAATGGCTACAAAGCTGTTGGATCGAAGTGCAAGATCCAACTGCACTTACAACAAACAGCTCAGGTGCAGCCATTGTATACGATTTGATTGGAAAATATTTGTATATTATTACCAAGACCATAACAACAGTAAATTCAATTCCACACCAAACAAAATGCATCACCAATATGAAATGAAAAGCCATAACATTCATGTAGAAATACATTGCTGACGTGGACAACATTAGGATCTATCATAGACATTGCCACTACCATTTTTCACCAACCAACAAACAAGAAATAACACTTTTATCACCAAAACATAATCATAAGCAAGAAATCAACATAAGATGAAAGGGTTGTTATAAAAAACAATAAAAGGTGGCGTACCTGAATGGAAAGGAAGAAGAAGAGTGGGAGGAAGTAGCTTGAAGTTGAAGAGGGCGAAGAAAGTTGTGGCGGTTACGAAGAAAAATGGTGGGTTTGGAAGGAACATGCGAAGTGGGTTTGGTTGGTATTGAACTAATGAGTGCATGATGATGATGTTGTTGATACAAATGCAATAGAGATTGCATTGTGTCTTTTTTGTTTTACGACAAGGACAGTTGACCCCGAAAAAGAGGTTCTCAATGAAAACGATGTTTTTGTAAGCATAAGAGTAATTTTTTTTTTTTTTTTTTTAAGTATTCATTGAGGTAAATTCAACATTAAGAAAAGAATTTTCAAAAACTATTTACCTCGTAAAGGGAAAAATTAAGAAAAAGAAATTATGTGAGATTTTATACAAATGATGTGGTTGAAAAAAAATGGTACTATTTGATTATTTAGTTTGAAAAATAATATTTAGTTTCGGTTTTTAGTCTGATATAAAAATTTATAATTTATTTAGTAATAATTTTAATATTTATGGTCGTTGGCATTGGCGCTGATCAAAGTGGTAGACATTACACATAATGGTGGTCAAAGTTATTGTTTATGTTGTAATGTCTGACCTTCTGAAACCCTAATACGTACTAGTAGCTTGTTTAACAATATGTCTGAAAATCTATAAACAGACTAGCGAACTAATAGATTAATGAGATTAAAATCTCTTCATATTTAACATGAATTTTTAGATAACTTGAGTATATATTACATCCTATTTCAATTCTAATTTATCATAATACTCGAACCAAAGACCTTGAGGAGAAGTACACTCCAAGGTCCCAAGCCAACACCACCGTATCAACCCAAGTGGGCTAATATTATACTTAAGTAAATATTTTACATATTTACTTAAATAGGTCTAAGAGGTTTTTTTAATGGATTGTGGCTTGACCTTTTAAGCTAAGTATGTTTCTAAAAAAAACCAAGGCCTTCTTTATTTAAGAAAAAGTCTGGTCTATCATGACTTATCGTAGGCTAGGTCGTATACCCCCGTAGGCCGGCCTGACCTATTCTCATCCCTACTTGTTGCAAAAGTAAGGAGAATTCAAATAAAAATAAGTTTTGGTGGAATAAAAATAAGAATTTAACTTGACCGAAAAAAGGAAGTTTAACTTATTTTGATAAAATAATCCTCGGTTTTGTTTATGTGTCAATTAGGCTATTTTGATAATTTATCTTGCATTTTATATTTTAAAATATATAGTTGATTGATATTTGGTGACCAGAGGGACTAAGTTGTATTGACTCGTGCTACTCTTAAGATTGATCGATTCAACGTCGTTTTATCTTCACTCATATACTTTCGTGGAAAACTTCTTAGAAAATCATTTGTACTACAAGCCCATGCATCCAGGGATGGAGTCAAAATTTAGTTTTGGGAGACCGAGTTGAAAGTATAATTTATTGAAGAAAAAATAAATTCCAAATACACAATACATACAAGATATTTAAGAAATTATAAGATATATTCAAAATTCATAGATATCTAAAATTATAAGAAATTTCAAGGATACAAGGTTAAGTACCTTGATGTTTGTTTAGAGAATGATGAGACTAAAACAATATTTGAATAGCACGGAAAGAGAATATGAAACAACAAATTAAATGCAAACTTAGGAGGATGCAATCGCGACTAGTAAATCATTGGTTGTGGCGCGGATGCAATGATTCAATATTCCTAAGAGAAATTGCAATGAGGAATCATAAAATGGTATTCTGCTTAAGGATTTTTTTTGAAGAAACTAAAATGGATTAAAATACTGAAAGCCTGGAGATTTCAGCACAAGGAGTGCCAAAACCCCAGCTGAGAGAGTCAATTACATGAATGCAGAAACAGTCAAAACAGGAACAAAAAACTACCTTGTTACATAAATATACCCAAACAAGGTAAATGGTTCAACCACCATGAATGGTAGGAGAAAACAAAGTTAGGGCGGTTCGCTTTCATCCACCAGTATGATTGAAGCTTAACTTTATCTAATAGTTGATTAAAAGAAGCTTCTTTTTGGTGAAATATTCGAGCGTTCCTTTCAAGCCAGATCACCCACACACAAGATAGCCAAATAAGATTCAGGTTGAGTGTTTGCTGTTAGAGAAGCCGCTAAAGGTGCTAAATTGATATAAATGATCTTACACATTTCCAGGAAATATTAAGTGATAACCAAGCCAGTGAGAAATACCATACCAAAGCTTGCCAAAAAAAATCACAATAGAGGAATAAGTGTTTTGCATCTTCTACTTAAGGATTACGATTCTTCTATACGAAAAAAACTCTACTTTGTTTTTCGGTGTTAAAGATTTTAGTTAAGGAATAATGCAATTAATCTTAGAAACTTAAGTGTTTAAAACCAATATAGAGTCAAATACGTAAATATACAATGTTGTATAAAGTTTACAAAAAATAAATATTGAGACTGAAAAATATTATAGCATATTAGTATAATTTTTATTTAAAGTTCGAGAGGACCGTGACTCTGTTGATCACCCTTCTAACTCCATCTTCCATGCAAGTCGCATATTAATTAGCGCATACTAAAGAACACACTTGGATCAAACAAGAGGATCCTAAATCTAACCTCAGACGAATAGGAAAATTTGGGACAAAGCAAAATCCAATGTAGATAAAATTAAAAACAACACAAATCCAATTAAACTTTTATTTGTATCAAATAAAACAGACACAAAGTAAAATAGAGTAGGCATGGGAGAAGGGATATAAAGTATTTTTCAAGGTAAAAAAAAATGAAAAATCTAACTAGCTACCTGACTAGTACTATTCATAAATATCTTGGCCTTTTCAAATGCTTTCATCAAGCATTTTTTAAATCTAACTAAATCAATTTTCACATTTTGGTTCTTCAAGTATACTATACTCTTTTCCCATTTTCCTTCCGTATAAGCTTTTGGATCCTTGACCATTAAGCTATCAGCTCCATAGTTCCATGACAAGCTGCTTTCATTTGCCTCTACTTTGTATTCTACATATTCCAACCCCAGAAACGGACTCGGGTTTTTATAGCAAGTTTCTGATGCCCACTCAAGTCCAATAGGCACCACTTGAACCACCACCGAGCCTCGTCTAAGGAAAAATAAATTCGTTAGGCCTGCACCGTGCACGCCTAACAATACATGGCTTGAATGAATCAACCTATAAACATTAGCCATTGTGTAGTCTTTTGAGTGATCCAACACATGTACATTGAACCCTACATCTTTAGCTAACTTGATGACTTCCTCTTGGTTCAAAATCACACGACTCGAGCTTCCCTTTCTATTCACCAATGTTAGAAGAGGCTTAGAGTTATTGTTGGGATACAATAATGGGGTATCCTTTTTTATATATGCATTTTTTAGGAATGCACTGAAATCAAGTAGGGTTTTAGGGTGTGGTAACAATTTAGGGTCTATGGTTACTGGTCCATGCTTTATCAACCCTACAACTGCCGATGGAAAACAATGGGTGGTTGTTAGGTGATTTGTGTTGATGATCATGTGATGGGGACTAAATGCATTCAATAAATCAGCATACTTTTGGTACCACCATGTCATACCATCTACGATCACAAGTATTACATCTTGATCATGGAACAAGGAATTGATGGTGATGAATAGTGGAATGAATATGTCATTTATTTCATGGTAGAAGTTTCCATTGTACCCACGTGCATTGAATACTAATGCTGGGATATTATGTGTGACACCACATTGAGATGATTTTGGTGGAGCTGATGTTAGAGTAACTTCTCTAACTGAGGACATTGCATTTTTATCACTTTTGAGAGTATAAGGCTGAATTTTCACATTGATGTGTGAATGGATCCTTGTATGGGGGCTCAATGTAAAGAGAGTTAATGAAGTTGGCTCCAAAAGTGTTGGATTACTCATTGAACATATATCGAAACGTTGATTAGAACGATCACATGTGATTATTGTAGTACTATTAGCTTCTAAATTCCAACCCCACTGCGAAATTGAGAATATTTGCCTTAGTTTCTCTTTCGATATAGTTGCATCTGCATAAAAAAAAAAGTGAATTTATTTTTATAAAAATGAATTACTTACTAATATCTATAAGATTTTATGGATAAATTTTTCATAATTTTTTTTTATAATTATGAAAAAAATTATACGTAAATAATAAACTTCATAATATGAAATGGAATAAATAATTATGTATCATGACAAAAGAATAAATAAAAAAATAATTGTGTATACAAAAACAACATGCCCAGCCTATCAGAAATATTCTCTTTCTAACATTCTTTTTGACACATACTCTTTTATTGTAGTGAAATAAATGTGGGTTTCACACTTTGAAATTGTGTTCGACATAAAGTAGTGCAACTCAGATAGCTTAATAATAGATCGATAAGTGTCAAAGAAATTGTTAGAAAGAGATTATGTTCTTAATTATAATTTCTCAAAATAACAATCAGCAAAAATATAATAAAAAACATTACATACAAAACAAGTATGGATTAATCTTACACAACAATCCTTAATAATTGATTAATATGTGGTTTGTTGATACCTTGCAATACAGTTGTCTGGAAAATGAAGATGAGTCCCAACACAGCTGACAATATAGCCCATTTTGACAATGTTGCTGTCTTACCCTCCAACATGTTATGGCTATGTTTCATCAGAATACACTGTTTGAAGAAAGACAAACAAAAATTGTCAGTAATTAATTCAAGCGTTGAATGCAAATTTTATGAATGAGTGAGTGATATGCATATATATGGATGAAATTATTCTTTCAAGCGTTGAATGCAACTTTTTTTTTTTTATATCTAAATTCTAAAACGAATAGAGCCCTTAGTTACCTAGTAGCTGCACCGTATCCTTGACTTAGCTTTCCCTTTCTTTAATATATATATATAGAGGTCAAATTAAATGGGTCAAACAATTGAGTATTGTTACGGTGTTCAATTTTTTTTATGAGATACATATTTTTATAAAGTTCACGTTTAATTGAAAATTTATATTATATATCCGATAAAAATAATTTGAAATCATTTTATATGTCACTGAAATATTTTTATATTAAAATTGTAAATTTCTAGAAAAACCTGTGTAGACTATTGCATGAAATTTGTTAATTTCTATTACATGGAAATTATTTTTATTTGAGTTGTATATCAAAGGACCCGCTAAGATTAGAAAAAAATTCGGAGACATTTTCTTTTTGAGGTAAAAAAATTCTATGACTCATGTACCAAAAAAAATAAAAAAATTCTATGACTTAGAAAACTCTTACGTAATTACTTGCATATTATCAAAAAATATTGGACCACTCATTAACGCAAGATTTAAACCTAGATCATTGTTAGATACAAATTTAATCCTTATCAATTGGGTCAATTTTTATTAGTAAATTTGATTTTTTTTTTGGGACAAAATTAGTAAATTTGATTATTTCATGGTCAAAGGAATATTAATTTTATTACATAAAAAATTAGTGTGTTTCTATATTACAATGAATAAGTACCATATTTTGTAAATTAATTTTTTTAAAAGAATCTGTACATTGACTTTTATTAATGTGAACGATATTTTGCCATATCAAAATAAAAATAAGTGATTGAATTATTGTTTTTAGTATTTTGAAAACATCCATTGTATTTGTTATCAAAAGGAAAATATAAAACGTCAAAAACAAAGGAAAATACAAGAAATATCTATTGGTTATGTTAAAGTAGATTAATTTATCTTGTATAATCACATATGGTATTCAGATATCTTATAATATTTCTAAGATTAGTTTTTCTTTTTTCTTTTCTTTTTGGTTCGAGTATAATGCAAAATGAGGATTAAAAGACCCCTATTCTTTATTAGGCTGGAGTAAAGTTGCGTGAAACAGGTGACGTAGCGATGATTTCCAAAGGATAATTAAGTAAATGGCCACGATCTAAAAACAATACATGTACGAAAATATAGCATGCAAACATACATGGCATTCTACATGTCATAAGATAAACATTCTCTATACAATATATAATGATGCACAAATAGATTAAGATGCAGACTCTACATGAGACACAACTACAACCGCCACCACATGCACATAATTCTGTAGAGGATAGTAGGTGTTCCTTCACACGGAACATCTAAAACCATAGCGGGCTCACAAGAGAAATTCTAATACAGTCATAGGACTAAGGAAATAGTGTTTGGTCACACACATATAAAAAAGTATTATTTTAATAATAAGGAGGAAATTGATAAAAAAGATGATTGAATATTAAGGAAAATCTTTTTATGTGTATGTGCCCAAACATTATTGATTTGGTCTTGTGACCATGAAAGAATACCTCGGCTCACAAAAACATCCACCAGTGTTGCCCGGTTCAACATACTTTTTACTTTGAACTGTTTGAGCATAAGATTCCTCATATATGCTAATTCACAACTTACATATTACTTAGCACATGCAATCTCAGCAACATGCTTGTTCAAACACATATTTCAGCAAAATTATAAAAAACAACCTTTATTCATAATTTCATTAAACAAAACTTCAGCAAATCACATTGACTGAACATAGCCCCATTTAGGGTGGTTATTCACAACTCCGCAAAAACAACATTCCAAGAGATAAATAAATCACATTGAAAGCATATAACCCCACTTAGACACATAATTCATCATAAAATGTTTATTAAAAAAATAAATAAGCAAACGGATAAGCACATAAACCAACCAACACATTTAAATAATTACGATATTTTTAGAGAATGTCCTTACCATGACTCAACTTTCCTAACATTTTACACTCTACAACATGAGAAATCCTTGATCGAGCTAAGTATCATAACATACACAACAAATTAGGTATACATCCACATTAAGGTTTCCCACCTATCTTAGGTGAACCTCAACAACACACAAAAAAACAAACCGAACTTTGTAAACTTTCAAAAATTCATATAGAACATTTTCTAATACTTGATCAAATAATTTTTCGACGAAACATTCTTTTCTCAAGACATTGTCAAAGAATGAGGTTTCTAAAATATTTTCTAGAGTCACGACATAACCACAAAATTTCTCATTTGCTGAGAAACATTTTCTGTTTGTAATGCTTTTCAAAATACTTTCAAACTTACCTAGTTTAAAGATTTTTAGATAACTTTGACGACATTGAGTAAAATCATTTTTTTTTGGTCAAAACTATTTTCTTAAGACCTTTACACCATCCATTATAAAAAAAAACTTTAAATACTCTAAGAATCCAGAGACCTTAAAGATAAAAAATTAATTCACAAAAATGTTGATGGAAAAATACTAGCAAGTGTACTCGTATGTTGACAAGTAGTAATATTTATAAAAGTTCATTCTCCACAAGGTTTCAACTTGACTATTGCGACTATGATTAAGATATATTTCATTTCCTAAACTTTTATAGTGTTACTGATTACTTGATCTTAATACCTTTAAACAAAATTGCTACACCAATGTATTGATCACCAACTCTCATCAACGATTGCTGCTCCTTAGTGTCTTAGGTAAGCTCATAACCCTCGAAGGTTTAAGAACACCAAAGTAACAATTATCATTAGATTATGTCTAAATCTAATCAATAATAAAACGCTTAAAATAGCTAAAGCCAACAAAGTTAGGATTAGTAACCATTGTGACCTAAATTGATTTATGGACATTCGTAAACAAATAAAAAGCATTAAGAACACTAATAACTGAATAAAATTGTAAAGTAATCAACTAGAAATCATAAAATCATTTCAAGTTACATAATCAAACAATTACAAGGAATTTCCTCTTTTGTGACCTAGCCTAGAAAGGGTTAACTACTCATAGTTTCAATACATATAAAAATAGGTATGAATAAGAAAATATGAGAAGAGAATTATTGATTGATGATTCATTGGCCCCTCGAATGGCCCGGGTCGCTCCAATTTTTCTAAAATTGCATTTTTACCCCCCGAATGTCTCTATTCTTTCATTTCTCTAACAGTAGGCAATGTTGGAGTATTATATTAAAAAAGCGATAACGAATTTGATGGGATTCATATGAAGTTGATGAGACTCATATGAATATATATATATATATATATATATATATTTTTTTTTTTTAAGGGTCATGCCAACTCATTGACCTCTAAATCTTTTATAATAGTTTCTCTTGTAGTTTTCCTAGGTCTACCACTTTCTACCTGAGTCTCCTCCATCCGATCTACTATTCTTACAACGACATCTACACGTCTTTTCTCTACATACCCAAACCATCTAATCATGTTTTCTACCAACTTTTCTACTATAGTCTCTCTCTCTCTCTCTCTCTCTCTCTCTCTCTCTCTTAAACATCTTAGGCTCTTCTTCATTTCAACCACCCAACTTGAAT
>Ga0315915_1001341_pt1 | contig 29567 bp, 18 predicted proteins | sample MpolbnodulesMG_FD_207738 | JGI IMG/M metagenome (GOLD analysis project Ga0315915, IMG submission 207738) | Medicago polymorpha root nodule microbial communities from Los Angeles, California, United States - branched nodules | ecosystem: Host-associated > Plants > Roots > Nodule | place: USA... | reverse complement strand
AATATAATATTTTTGTGACAGGATAATTTTTATATATTCTAACTTTCTCTCTTTTGTTGCAGATTGAGCTAGCATTGGATGAGAAAAGCTGTAAAGAAGCAATGGATCTGTTTGGAGAAACCAAACATCTTCTCATGGCAAATGTTTCGTCAATGGGAAATGGAACGGTACGTATGTGCATAACTCTCTAGTATGAAATCCATTTTTTATTGAAGTTTTTATTTGAATTCATGAGGTTTATAAATCTTTTCAGACAGAAGAAGCAGAGCGGTACTGGTTTGCTTTTATTTTATACTCTATCAAGAGGCTGACTCAGAAAAATGAGGAGAGTGAAAAAGAAGAGATTGAGAATACTGGTCTTACCTTGTGTCGAATATTGAGAGCAGCAAAGCTTAAGTATTTTTCTAACCTTTATCTACTATTAGAGTTTGTAGTTTGGTCTTTTACTAACTGTTATGTTTATCTTGTATTGAACAGCATTGCAGATTTTTTTAAAGAACTTCCTCAGTTTGTTGTCAAAGCTGGTCCAATTTTAAGCAATCGATTCGGCTCTGATTGGGAAAACAAGCTTGAGGTGACTAGTCTAAGAATCACGATTGTATTTTTGCCAAGTTAATTGTGATTATATACTTTTAAATCCTTCAAATCAGTTATATACTTAGCTATCTTTTATGTTGCTATGTTTATATCAGGCGAAAGAGATGCATGCTAACACTATTCACTTGAAGATTCTTAGCAAGTGAGTAGCCCAGTATTTTTTTTTTTGTTGCAGTATAAGGTTGTTTGCTTTGATTATAGTTTGCTTTACATCTTACGACTTTGATGGTGCCAGGTATTATAAGCGTGTATTTGAAGAGTTCTTCGTGTCAACTGATGCAAATGTTGAAAACAAGTCATCTGTTACCAACCGTGTATCTGAGTGCCATCGTTTTGGATGGTTACTTTTCTTGGCGCTCCGTGTACATGCTTTCAGCCGTTTTAAAGACTTGGTGACTTGCACCAATGGTTTAATTTCTATCATGGTCAGTTAGATTCTTTTGCAGTCTTTTAGTCTTTTTCACTAATGGAATATACATGAAGTGGTTTCATATCTTTTTTCTTTTCACATAAAAATTAGGATAAATTCAGTTATTGGAGTCTGTTTCACTGCTGAAACTTGGAACACATGAAAATAATTGTTTGAGCATTTTGATATTTTTAATGTACATTGATAAATTCAATTATTCCATTATTTCTGGTTGTAATACTTTTGAGGTGAAGGAAACAATTTCTTATTGTTCTTGGTGTATCTGTTACAGGCTATCCTAATTATTCATGTTCCGGCTCGTTTTCGGAATTTCAACATTCACGACTCTGCACGCTTTGGTAATTTCTTTGTTACCCGTTCCTGCATTTTGATTATACTGTTATTGTTCTGTATCTTAGGGACATGGTATTTGCACACATACACATTTAATTATAATTATAAGGTATTTCAGTGGTGGGCTTAAATGTGGATTAATTTTAATTTAAGTCCATTCAAAATTTCTTGCAGTTAAGAAAAGCAGTAAAGGTGTGGACCTCCTTGCTTCACTTTGCAACATATATAACACTTCAGAAGATGAGTTGAGGAAAACCATGGAGCAAGCCAATAATTTAGTAGCAGATATATTGAAGAAGACACCCTGTTTGGCATCTGAATGCGAAACTGAAAACCTAGAGGATTTTGATAAAGGTTTATTTTCCTTTGGCCTTTTATCATTTTATGCATCAGGATTCCAATATATGATGTCTTTAACTGGTGTTTGTTATTGCACTTTGTAGATGGGTTGACCTATTTTAAAGATCTCATGGAGGAATCATCTCTGGCATCTAGTTTGAATATCTTAGAAAATGATTATGATCAAATGACTCGCAACAAGGGTGAACTGGATGAAAGGTTATTCATTAATGAGGATGACAGCCTGCTAGCTTCAGGAAGTTTGTCTGGAGGTTCTTCAGTTTCAGCAGGAGGTGTAAAGGTATGTCTAATGAAAAATTCGTTCTTAATTTCTTGTTCCGTCTTGTGAAGATAATACCTAAAATAATCTATTAATTGTGTTCTGTAGAGGAAATATGATTTGATGATGTCACCTGCCAAGACCATTATAAGTCCGCTTTCACCCCAGCGCTCTCCTGCATCCCATGCTAATGGCATTCCAGGTAGCGCAAATTCAAAGATTGCTGCCACCCCTGTAAGCACAGCAATGACTACTGCAAAGTGGCTTCGAACTGTCATTTCTCCACTTCCATCAAAGCCGTCACAAGAGCTGGAGCGATTCTTGACTTCATGCGACAGAGATATTACAAGTGAGGTAGTACGCAGAGCACAGATTATATTGCAAGCTATATTTCCTAGTAGTCCCCTTGGCGACCGATGTGTAACTGGTAGCCTGCAAAGTGCTAATCTCATGGACAATATATGGGCCGAACAACGAAGATTAGAAGCCATGAAGTTATACTATAGGTTGTTGGCAACAATGTGCCGAGCAGAAGCTCAAATACTTGGCAACAATTTAACCTCACTGCTCACTAATGAGAGGTTCCATAGGTGTATGCTTGCATGTTCTGCAGAATTAGTCCTGGCTACTCACAAGACTGTGACAATGTTGTTTCCTGCTGTACTGGAGAGGACTGGAATAACAGCTTTTGATCTTAGCAAGGTGATAGAAAGTTTCATTAGATATGAAGAATCTCTCCCAAGAGAATTGAGGCGACATCTTAATTCATTGGAGGAACGACTTTTGGAGAGCTTGGTATGGGAAAAAGGTTCTTCGATGTATAATTCATTAGCAGTCGCTAGACCTGCCCTTTCTGCAGAAATCAATCGGCTTGGTATGTTAGCTGAACCAATGCCATCATTAGATGAAATCGCAATGCATATTAACTTCTCTTGTGGAGGATTACCTCCTGTGCCTTCCTTGCCTAAGCCTGAGACTTTGCCTGGTAAATGATTCTCTTTTATAATTTTAAAAATTTAAGCCATGTTTTCCCTGTTTTCACATAATTTTTCGTAATTCTGTGGAGTCGTTGTCACTGTTATCTATAATGACGCATGCATAATTTCCTTCATCCTTTATACACATCTCTCCCACAAATAGCACACGTTGAAAGACACATTTCTCACCTTCAGTAACACATCTATCAACTAATTGATTTCAGCTCAAAATGGGGATATGAGATCACCAAAGCGGCTCTGTACAGAGAATCGAAATGTTTTAGTGGAACGAAATTCTTTTACTTCACCTGTGAAAGATCGGCTTCTTCACTTAAGCAACCTTAAATCAAAACTACTACCACCTCCTTTGCAATCAGCATTTGCCAGGTATAAGTCTGATGAGTCTTGAAGCAACATTCTTTGTAAATTTGCTTTATTTCAATTTTTCACCACTTTAATGTTGGTGCATTTGGTTACTGTGCTAAATGTTTATATGCCATTCCTTGCAGTCCAACAAAGCCAAATCCAGGAGGTGGAGGAGAAACATGCGCAGAAACTGGGATCAGCGTCTTTTTTAGCAAGGTATTGAGCCTTGAGAGTTCTGTTTTACCCATTTGGTTGTAAAATTCGACTTGCAAGCTATATGTGACGTAGTCTTCTGTAAGGGTTCATTTGATAACTTTCTAGACTCTGGAATTGGGTGGGCTCAAATGAAACACTTTTGGTGTGAAACTGTATTACCTATTTGTTCAATGGGGAAAGACATTGATCTGTTATACCCAATGTTATTTCATGAACTATTGTTTGTGTTTGTCTTTCATGTTTAGAATGTAAGTTTTTTTAGGAATTGGATGGTTACATTACATCACACTTCCTTGAGTAATTTTATGCTGATGGCTAGCTCTTCTGATTTATGTTTATTTAATTTAATAGTTAAATATTTTGTTTCTTCACTAAGTCATTTTAAACATTAAATTTTCTGTTACCCATGTTTTCTAGATTGTTAAGTTGGGAGCGGTCAGAATAAGCGGAATGGTTGAAAGGCTACAATTATCTCAGCAGATAAGGGAGAATGTATACTCTCTTTTCCAGCGAATCCTAAATCAATGGACATCTCTCTTCTTCAACCGTCATATTGACCAAATCATTTTGTGTTGCTTCTATGGAGTAGCAAAGGTTTCTCTTAAATTTTAGAAACTTGACTGTTATATGCTTTGATTACTTTTTTCTCATTCTATTCTGTTTTGCAGATTTCACAACTGAACCTAACTTTTAGGGAGATTATATACAACTACAGAAAGCAACCACAATGCAAGCCACAGGTTTTTCGTAGTGTATTTGTTGACTGGTCGTCGGCACGCCGTAACGGGGGATCTAGACATAGAACAGGACAGGAGCACATCGATATCATTTCATTTTACAACGAAGTTTTCATTCCCTCTGTAAAGCCACTTCTGGTTGAACTTGGCCCTGGTGGAGCAACTGTGAGAAGTGATCAAGTACCTGAAGCTAACAACAAAAATGACGGTACTTGCTTATTCCCCAAGTTACTTTCAATTACATACCTGCTAAGTAGTCCAGTATCCGTGACAAATTTGCTTTACTCTTTGCAGGCCATTTAGTTCAAAACCCGGGATCTCCTAGAATATCACCTTTCCCAAGCCTTCCTGACATGTCCCCTAAAAAAGTGTCTGCCGCACACAATGTGTATGTGTCTCCATTAAGGTCATCCAAGGTACTAATTTATTTGGACTATTTTGTTTGAGAAAGTGGGTGGGGGAAAGGAGGGTACTTTGGTTTGGTAATGACATGTACTCAGTCTTACTGCATAAAACCATCATCTAATTGAAATACAAAATTGTTCTTTTTTATATGGAGCATAATTTTATTCATTGGTTATGCATGTGCAACAGATGGATGCTCTAATTTCACATAGCTCCAAAAGCTACTATGCATGTGTTGGGGAGAGCACTCATGCTTATCAGAGCCCTTCAAAAGACCTGACTGCCATAAACAATCGGTTAAACAGGTATGCTACTCTTTCTGTCTTGATTTTTGAATTGTACTTATGCTAACAAATTGTGTCCTTATTTTATTCTGTTTAAATTTTTCAGCAACCGGAAAGTAAGAGGACCCCTCAAGTTTGATGACATTGATGTGGGCTTGGTTAGTGACTCTATGGTTGCAAACAGTCTCTATCTGCAGAATGGAAGTTCTGCGTCATCATCGGGTGCACCATTGAAGTCTGAGCAACCTGACTCTTAAATTGAATGATGTGTACATTCTACTTGTCTCTTTTCTGATACTGAGTTCATACTAGGTGTTGGTGGTTTTTGAGACAAGGGGCTATGTACGAGCGGTGGGATTGTAGAATGCCGCCTCTAACCCTTTGTACTTTTGGTGTATTGTTAGTTTTTTAGTGCAAATTGTAGGTCTTACTTTCAAATAGTTAAACAATAAAATGTTTTCCTTTGCTAGATTAAACACAATCTTTCTCATTTTTAAAAGGAAACTAAACTCAGAATAATGCTGAGAAATAAGATATGTTTACAACTCATAACCATGTTTTCATTGATTATACGTGTTGGAATTTTAAGTTGCGAAAAATCTGTCTCTATTTTTCGAGCCTGAAAGTCTAAGTAACATTAAAATTACACTAATTATTAGCCGTTGATTTGGTTATGATCTAGTGGCTACGATATAACCACTTTAAGTACTAATGTGCCATTCCAACTCCTTTCTCGTTGAAAACTCAACCGGGCGCTTCTTTAATGAAAATCTTGTGTCCATGCCAGAGAAAATCCAAATCAAATATGGCTGGAACCTCCTTTCTTTACGTGCAGTTGCAATCATGCTCGAATTTCATCAATCCTTGAAAGTTGAAACACGTCTCAGTTATCTGTCGGAACTTTCATCAATCTTCTCTTTTTTTGGATGGGATTCACCAATCTTTTTATTTTGTTTTCACTTTTCTTTTTATATTAATTTACCAAAAACAAAGAAACCTTTCTTTGCCACGATCTAACCGCCGGAAACGCTATTTGCATGATCCGCCCCAAGTATGTTGCTCATAAGTTGTTCGGTGAAACGCAACACTGCTTCGACATTGTTGACATCTTAAACGCAGTATCACTGGTTATATTTTTCTATTTTATTAAGGTATAACACTAGTTATGTCATGAGAACAATGTTTCTATTTCTTGCTTTTGCTTTCTGTTTTTGTTTTTGAAAAGAATAGTCGTTTATTGGTTTGGAGCAGATACCTATTGTATCAATTATTTTAGGCATATAATTACTGTTATTACTGCTATTACATGGTTGGACTGACACCCGACATCACCTATAGATTCTTTTGGTGGGGTAAGTTAGATTAATCTCTCTCTCTCTCTGTTTTTTTTTTCCTTAATTTTTTTTTTTTTTTCTTTTTCAGGTTAGTAACAATGCATTTGGGAACTGTCAATTTTTCTGACACGATGATTGAGACTCTTATCATTTCTAATGATAGACCAATAACACATTCTGATTTTAATGATGAGCCACAAATTGCTAACAAGAGAATATTGAGCCTCATGTTAGATTGATTTATTTATTTTATTATCAAAATTTAGGGTGAAAGGATGGTGCCCCAATCCAAGACAGAGAAAACCTTCGGGTTCAAAGAACATTTATAAATGTATTTATATTTACCTCCAAAGCACTATCAGAGGTTAAACCTAGAACCTCTCGAATTCAAGACCTACCATATTACCACTGGACTGGACCTTTGGAGGAGTTATGTTAGAATGAAGTTGTATTCATTAGAAAAAGTTATTGGGTTTTATACATTACTCCCTCCGGTCTCAAATGTAAGCAACTTTTCACTTTTTAGATTCACTCAATAAATGATATATGTGGTCACATTTCCTAAGGCAAAAGGATTTGGGATTCGTGTCTGATCAAGGAAGTCAAATTAATGCATTTTGGTATTCCGAGAAGAGTAAAATCGATGACACTATAGAAGTGAGGAAAAATTGTTCAACCATGTATGTGCATGGGATGTCAAGCATCACTTATTGTATCAAAAGAAAAGAATAGAGATGTGTGAGCTATAAAATCTTTTGACAATAATCACAGTCATGTTATGGCTAGTCCCAAAAGTGTTTAACTGATTTGAGATGTCATAACAAAATAATGTTGCTGCAAAAAATCTCATTGAGAAGTTTAGTGAAGAAGGTTAACCTACTAGAAAGGTTGTGACAATGTTTAACGATAGTGATTTAGCTTTTTCAAATAGAGATTGTTAGAATCACATGATAAATGTTAGGATGAAGAAATTAGAGTGTCATGGATACCCGTTTATAATCGAATACTACACAAAGGAGTGAGAGCATCAATTTTTATTTTTTTACTCTTTTGTTAATTCAACCATAACGCTACAAGAATTCGTGGTAAAATTTGAGGAGGCACTTAATAATCGTTACAAAGCTGAAAAAAGAGAGGACTTTGAGTTAGACATAAATCACACGTTTTTAGTATCGGCTCAAAATTGAGGAGCATGCAGCATCAGTTTATACTGTAAATGAATTTGAGAAGTTTTGAAAGGAGCTTGCACTTGTTAGCCACTTCACTAAAGAGAAGATTGAGAAAAACAGCTCACAATGTAAGTATTGAATATCTAATTGTTTATATTTGTGCCGTGTCTTAACTCTTTTAACGAGTTGGAAAAACGCTCGAGAAATTTGATACAGGAACTTGAGCAGCAACACACGCAAGCAAGTGATGATAATACATGGTTAGAAACCATTATTACAATAGAATAAAGATAGGTAGACATCCTTTATGTGTACACCCTTTTGTACCACCCTAAAAAATTTCAGTTAACCAAATATATTGTCTGTGTGACCAAATTTTTTAGTTGCGTAACCACTATTTTTCCGGTATTTACAAGCTAAAAAATGTGGTCACACAACTAAAATGCGTGTGACCACTATTTTTTCACTTAGTTATTTTCCACTTAGTTAACTAAATAAATAATAGTCACGCAACTAAATAAATGTGGTCACACAGACCATATATTTGGTTAACTTAAATTTTCCAGAGTGGTACAAAGGGGTGTACGCATTAGGGTGTCTTCCTATCATTGCTCTCATAACAAGCTAAATGTTATTGCGTGCATGTTTAAAAGATACTCCCTCCATTTTAAAACGAGTGTTGTTTTAATAAAAAAAATTGTTTTAAAATGAATGCCACTTTTAGTTTCAATGCAATAATAACTTTTTCTTTTCAATTGTATATCCTTCAATTAATATTATATACATTACTTCCAAAGTATTATTATTTTTTTCTTTAATGAAAAACAAACTTACAGTTGATTAGGATAATTTGGTAAAATAACACATCTCTTTCTTTTAATTAATGCATTTTGTAAGAAGATGTATACAAAAACCTTAAACGACATTCATTTTTGAAACGGAGGGAATAACTTTAAAAGCTATGTTTGGTTATGTGTGTGCATCATTCACAATTGTAATAGAAAACCTCGGCAACGTAAAAGCCATACGCTTTGTAGCTTGTGAAAATTATGATGAAAAATCTGTTGCGCGTGCCTATTTGGCGAAAACGCGAAACCAGACATGTTATAAGATCTCAGATAAAAACCGAGAATGAAATACTCAATGGTACAAATTTCTTAGAAATAAAAATGGGAATATCATAGTATTTCCACACAAGATTTTAAAGGTTGCTGAATGAGAGTGAGTTACTCTTTTCATTCTCAAAGTCACTTAAAGAAGCAATTTTTTTTGTTACCATGATAATGTTACGTAGTTTCCTCTACCGTTTAATAATGACTAATCTCCGTTGAAAAATTTGTGGGGGACACAAGGTGAGTTCAACCTCCCGACTGGATTTTTTCTATATTCATGAATCATGAATCGAACCCTTGACGGACAACAATTTTAAGGAGCCCAAATCCCTTACCGCTTGGACCAATCCATTGTTACAGTAAATGAACAATTTTTGTCATTTGAAAGTATACTTTTGAACAAAAATACTATTTTTGTCTGAAAACATAGTCAGACCAGTGTGTAGTATTTTAGAAAAAGTGAGGGTGAAAATGAAACAAGGCTAGATTTATGTGATGTTTGTTTCAGAAAATTAGTTTGGTCTATGATCTATTTATGACCAGATCAAATTATTATCATGAAGGAGAAACTTTTCATCCAACATAGCTTCCAATGCATACATTCCGAAAAAACAGAAATGTAAATTATACATTTTCTATCAATATGGAAGGAAATCAAGTAATGATCCTATAGCCCATCCTTGTCACACACTCCAAGACCCCACAGTATCAAATAAATTGTTGTTAAACTGTTTTGAATGACTAAAATTTTTCATACTTAATGTGAATTAATATTTACTACTTAATGGAATAAAGCTTGTTTGTTATTGTAATGTGAATTAATATTTTTCATTGTTTAGTAATCTGGATCTTGTTGAAAAAAAGTTTCAAAAACTTGATTTTCCTCAGTAATAAAAGGTTGGTTTGTTTTGTCATACTATTTTCTTGAGCAATTTCCCATTGAGGAGACATCTTCAATACCTATTACTTTTATCATTACTACTTCCTACTTTGGATTGCCTACAATTATGATAGGCAAGCATTCATGCAGCCAATGAAACTAATCCATTGCTTCCCAACATCTCTTCCTAAGTTCTCAAATAAATGAATTCAAAGGGCCATATTTATCGATTGCATGAATTTGTGCCACAGGCAATCCAAATCCTAGCGAAACTCGATGAGCTTATCTCAAGGACAGTAAAGAGAGTCTAAGTTAGAATGTTATCGGTAACACACAGAGAAAGGGCCACAGGAAATTATAGCAATTCCCATTAGAGCAAGGGTAACAGAGTCCTATTTCACAGATTATTTTAAAAGATAACTTAGCATGCTTTAGCATGTAAAAGCATCAATCCTAACTATCCATTCCTCACACTCCCAATGGTTCTCCAGTCAACAAGTCAGATTTACAGGTTGAAGCTCCCTCTCTCCTCAACAAGACCACTATTGATGTTTAGCAGTCACAATAAAGAGCCATTTAGCCAACTAATTTTTCTACACTTCATGAAGCATTTCATGAAGCACAAACCTCAGCACACAATCCAGGAATACATGTTTCCACTAGAGACAATACCACTACTTTCATAAGCCATTCTCTCTTCTTTTTTTCACTTTTTTACATATATAAGAAAACTTGAAATTTGATCATAGTAGATCAAAAGGTACCCTTAAATTAGGCAGATGCCCATTCAAAGTAATGGCAGCGGGCACCTCTAGTTGCAGTCCAATTTCCACATCCAAAGAAAAGGCTCCCTTGCTTAGGCCCTGGCTTCCTGACCATTCCCCTACTGCTTTTCACCCCACAATAACAGCAAGGGTGATGATACTGAATGATGGGGGTATTCATATCCCTTGCTTTGAAGGGGAAATGAGGGTAAGCACTTGGTTGTTCGGGAGACTGCTTCCATATCAGTGATCGATCAGCAGTCTGCCACATAATGGAGTTGGTAATGGAAAACTTAAAACCTCTGTGCATGAGCAGTGCCAGCAGGCGAGCAGTATTTTTGGCATCATCCAGACCACAATGAGCACGGCCCTGCCATGCCAAACCTGCAATCTCAACAGCCTCCTTTAGATTGCACCTCACAGCACCAAATACCTCACTGAAAGGAACCCTTAAGTTGATCCAGCTAACAGAAGTTCAAAAGCAGATAAACAAAAGTCAGTTGAAATGAAATCCTGATAAACATAGGTTATCATTTACACTGTGCAGCATTTACCGGTTGAAATAAGGTGGCTTTCGTATTTTCTTGAAACGGCACTCAGATTCAAGCATCACACGACAATCCCAGTTAGACCATGTAACCACAGCAAAGTTGGCATTCTTTATTCCCTTTTTCTCGAGCCATTTGTCATGCCTAAGTAGAGCTTCACTCAATGTAACACCTCTGTCCACCTGAACCATATACAATAAGAAATACGATTAACAATCTTCACCGAAAGGCAAGAATGAACAAGGCAAAGTAGTATTTGACAAGCAAAATAGGTTATAAAAATACTAAATAAAGCATCAAAGTATTTCTGTCATTAAAGGTCAGTTTGGGTTGCACAACTTATTATGTGTTCAAAAGAGATTGTCTGTAAGGGCACAAAGAAACTACTGAGCCCATACCTAAGTGAAGGTTCTTTATTTACGCCCATGTATTAACTGTGTCAACCTCAAAGGATATTAATCATCCAATCAGACTGCACACAAACAAGGCTGATCCCAGGAGCAGAGCCAGACTATTGTCTCACAAAGGCCAAAACAAAAAGTTAGTGACAATTTTTAAAAAAATTCTAGAAAAGATGAGGTACAGGGGGCTTTACGTGGCCTTTGGACACACTACCACAATGGCTAGGTTTAATAATGCAAATATTTATAATGTGGTTTCAAATAGGTTTATGTGCATTGAGCTTTAATTACAAATTTAAAAAATTATGCATGGGCTCAAGCCCCTGAACACTAGCCTGCACCCCTGGCTGATCCAGAATATGCAATGATACAAAATTATCTGAAAAGCACTTGCAAGACTATACTCAACCAAAACCTAGTGAGTACTTAGCAGTGACCGAAAGGGAGGTATCAAAATACTCTTCATTTCCCCAAAATTTACAGACCCACATAATATGAATGTCTAATCAACATCCTTATATCATTATCTCTTGCATTTCCATATTAATAGAGAAGTAACAGTATATGCTCCAAATAAATATTAATCACATTATTTTGACAATCATAATTGCACCACACATCATACCGCAGTTCTGAATTGTTGAAGTTGTGAGATTTTTGATAAGAAGGAGAAAAGAAAATAATAGGGACTTCGAATATTATTACTAATAATTTTATACTGACTTGCCACTAAAGACTGAACACTAATCACTATTAATAAGGATACATAGACTCAATCCTAAACAATAATCTAAGATGTGCTGCGACTGAAAACTAATCATAGGAGATAAACCAGGATATTCTGCAATATGATTTTGTAGTCTATCACTCTCCCTCAAGCTAAAGCTTACTACACTTTAACCCGTTACAAGAAAACAATGCCTCGCCACACATATAAAATATAAATAGAAAACCAAACAAAAATTGAACTCCACCAAAAACAAAAGTTGGGAAGACAACTCAGGGATATTGCAGAAGCCGAAGAGAATTACTTTTAAAGATGGTTTAATCAAATAGTTGGAATAATCATCAGCATGAGAAAAATTCACGACAAACAATTGGACGAAGAAAGGTTCATCCTTCTCAAAATCACAATTGGAATCTTTAAACCATCAGAGACCCTAAATATTTTACTTGAAAATAAGTCTGAGAATTTGCTACGATGCCAAAGACTAGGCCAGTGCATCTCAAGCGGAAGGTCAGCAAACAACAACAAAGTGCTCAGGAAATTCTCACAAGACAAAGCTTCAATTGAAGTTGTAACAACAGGAAGTCATGATCGGTCAAAGGAGAGAGAAAATGCGTCAAAGCAGGAGGAGAGAAAGGAGGTGTATACACTGAAACGTAGGTCCATGTTGGCCTAAAACACAAAATCGAGACTGGATCAGGAACAGGAAGATCGCTGGAAAAGTGGTAGCGGACGACATTGATGATGCCTAAAAGTGACAGCAACCAGAAAATGAAAAATTTGAGTCAAAAAAGGGGAAACCTACATTCCCGAACATGTTTTGGAACTAGGCAGCATAACAGTGACGAGACAAGTCACGGAGACTAGAATCAAGCTCTGATTCATGTTCAATTAATGCAATTTAAGATAAAAAGGAGCAGAGGAAATAATAACTTCGAATATAATTGATAATAACTTAATACAAGCGCTTAAACATGAATCTCTATTTACAAAGATTAAATACATAATTTTACCGCAATCCTTATTCAATATGGTATAACCCCTTATGGCTTGATCCCTTTAACTGAGCCCTAACCAATGGTGCTTCTTCACCGTTCTCATCTGCAACGACCTTTAGCTACCACTACCGTTTGACAGCAACAATCACTTCCAACAACCTCAAATCAGCAGCAACGCTTCCAATAAGCTCACTGCCTCCCTCATCAGATGCACTATTATGAATATCCTATGCACACCTTTCTCTTTTGTGTCTTTTAAAACTCAACTCGTATGAGCAAGTGTGCTACTTTGAGACCCTGTTCTATACACGGCTAACTCCCAACATGAGCCACCGTTCATACATTCAGCTTTTAGTTTTTCTAAGAACAGCCACGAACACATACAAAACCCACTATACCCAAACCTTTCTAGTCCACTCCCATGTCCCACTCCACCGAACTCTCTGGAACCACCTCCTTTGCTAAACAGGCCAGTAGCACAACACTGACATATATGCTAAATTTGTAACCTAATACTTTTTATGCCAGTCATTATGTCATCATTTATCTCTTTCCTATTACACTTTTGTGTCCTCTTTGGCTTCTACTTCTGCACCCAAAACTTCAAGAGAAGCCCTACCTAAATCCCAGATGGAGACAAGCTAAGGCCCCGTTTACTATCTGAAAACATTTTATGTTTCCATGTTTTAAAATGTGTTCGTTTTTAACTTGCTAATAAGAACATGTGAGACTCTTAAAATGAACAACTGTATAGAGAGTAGACAAAATACTAGTTAAAGATGATGCATTTTTGGAGATAATGAAACCAACCTTTTGACATTTTCATTGTTTTAAAATAATGCACACAATTTTTCACTTCAAGAGTCTAGTATCTCTTTGTTAGCAAGTAAAATTAACAGAAATTTTAGAAAATGAAAATAGAAAATGTTTTCGCAAAGTAAATGGGGCCTAAGGTTAACGAATTGGCTGCTTAAAATTGGAACAGTATTCTACTGTTTGTCAATAGGTCTATACGGCTGAGATTGGCCCCAATAAAGAAGTTGACAGCCTAAGACTTCACTTGTGGTTAAAGGGTATTCATAGATATTCAGCTTCAATTACAGAGACGCCTTTTTCTCTTACGGACAATGTGGCTTTTGTTTCCCACTTAATTGCCAGTGCTACTATTCATTAATGGCCATTTCATTAGTTAGACATTAAGAATTATTTTCAACATGGTATATTACAAAAGGTCTATATGCAACAACTACGATCTTTACTCCACATGAAGCATCGATATAGGATGCCTTCCATGCTGTACCCTTAATTATGTACAAAAAAAGAACCACCCTGTGTTTGGTTTGGTAAGTTGTAACAAAGTCAACACACTCACATAGTTATTTATGTAAAATTGTACATAACATCATCATCAGGAGAAAATGATTAGGTTAGCATCTAGAATCTAAAGCAATATCTTTCAGACACACCACAATCAAACAACACTTGGGGCCTATCAAATAGTACTTTTTAGGGAGTGCGGTTGCTCAAGAAAATGTTATTATTGCCATCACTCAAAGTATGCTTTACACATGCTTTTTAGGAAACAAGCAGGAGGCATGGTGGACTACCGATCTAACAAAACTCCAGTGGATCCTAATGTTCAATTCCTAACCAAATTTGTAAAACTCAAGAGTTCGCATAAAGTCATGGAGCTTATGTTGACTTGACTCATAAACTCAAGTTTATCTACTATAAAAAATAACATCACATAAACCTCTAAATGGCAAGTGTGGATAATAGAATACTGTTAACACAACAATAATTCAACAATGCAAACTCCATAGTAAAGCAAGTAGCAAAGCAGAATAAGGAAGTGAGACTGTACATTACTAGATAAGATAGAAATACAGAAGTTCCTAAAGTGAAAACATTTCCACATCAAAGAAACACAGACCTGGAAATATAACAAAAATTAAAATGGTGGAAAGACGCAAACAGAAAAACAGAAGAATATGCGAAGACATGTTCCATCAAGATGGAAAGATAAAGAGCAGGACACAAGATTCAAATAAGCAAGTGAAGCAACCATGCTCTGGGATGCAACGGCAGGGCAGTTTAAAAGATGCAATGCAAGGACACAGTTCCCAGATTGCTTGGTGCTGCAGTGGAATGCTCTGCAGCACATCGTAGTTTTCCAGAAGTTTCTGCCCACTGAGAGCCCTGTTCTCCATTCACCGGAAAACACCGTTCAACTACCCTTAGCAGTAAGCACTCTCTATTCTGTGGTTTTGAACAAGACAGTGAAGAATCAGGGGAAAAAAAAGTGATACGGATAGGAGCCATGTCATTTTAGGCTTATTCCGGCTTGTTTCAGACGAATATATTTGGTCACCAACTCACAAGTAAGAGCAGGCCCAACTGATTCTAACAAGTCTGCCTTAGTTTGATGGAGTACAAGTCTGTAACAAGTTACAATGTTTTCCCTACCTAGAAACTTAAACAGATGAGTTTACGGGTCAAATTTCAAGTTTGACAATAATGCTTCAGCTAAGTTATGGGGGTTTAATGATAGACCTCGGTTGACCAAAGATTACTTTAGCTGTGAGGGTGGAACTTTTGGAATGTTCCTTGGTTTAGATAGTCATTGGGATGCTGTCATCAATATTCTTACATCAACATTCTCACATAAAGTTTACCATCTAACTTCATAGAAGATTAATTTAGGATGTTGTGTCCTTGTTGAAGGTTAATTGATGCTGGATGTTACTATATTGACAGTAAAGGACAGTATTGTGCTAGGGTAAATTGGCAATAGCCACCTATAAACTTATATAGTCAAACAATTGCTTTAGCAACTAAAATTGGGAGATATTAAGGAAATGAAATGGACTTGTGACCCCCAAATAGCTTTGCATATTGCCTCTTCACTCAGCTTTTAACGAAGAACCGAACAAATAGTTATTTTCTTAGGAAACAAAATGATTCTTTCAAGCAAGATCACTTCGGTTCTATACATTTAAAAAATCAGTTAGCTTGTATATTTACTAAATCTCTTAACAACCTAAGGTTGACTTTCTTTGTAACAAGTTAGTTCACAAGACGTATATGCACCTGCTTAAGCAATGTTTTCAGGTAATTAGTGCTGGTTTTCTATATCATTGGAATTTGTTCCGTGTGTAATTAACAGGTATACAGTTTACTATATATAGTATAATAGCTACCTATATGGAGTTAAAAGACATGCAGGTCTATACAAGTCAAATCTTAAAAAACTGTTATTATACAAGCAATCCTAAATAAACATTACTGGTTACAGAGATGGGTGGTCTGCATAAATTTATTTTCACGTCTGCTAAGTTACCATTTACAATTACAAATATACAAATATTACAGAAATCCTGTTGTTTGATATGCACATAGTATTGTATTAATTAGTTCAATAATAAAGACAAAACGAAGAGTTAAGCAAATCACAGAATAAAGGTGCATAAAAGTTTAATAAAGGTGCATAAAAGTTTATCTTGCTCTTTTTGAATTATTTCCTTTTCCGAAGTAAAGGTAAGATTTTGCCATTAACACACCTGAATTTGCTGGATACCAGTCAGATCCTTGCAGAAGTCGCTCAGATGCTGATTGCAGGTAGGCCTCACATATGTTTGGAAACATGCTTCCAGCTGACCGGTGACACTACTCACTATGACAGATGGAAACTCAATTATTTCTTGAGGATGGGGATTTTTATCCTTATCACAGGTTGCCTCAAAGTCTATGACCACAAAATACTGAAATTCTTGATATTGCTCACGCGGGTAACCCTGAGAAACCATATTAATCGGAGCATACTGAAATTGGTTCTCGACGGGATGAGGGTAAAAGTGGTTCTCAAAAGCATTCATTTGACACTGCTGCATCTTGTGAGGGTGGAAATGGCAGGCTGTCCAGGTACTGTAATCATGGTGATAAGTAGGTTTACTGTGAAATTCATTGGAAGGCTCAAGAAACTCACTGCCTAAACGGCGGTTAGGTTCAGGAACATTCCCAGCTGGATGATTACCAGGTTCATTATTAAGCTCCGGAAATACTTCCATAGAACTCCCATTGCACTGAAAAGTGAAAGGGGGTCCCTTTCCCTGGAGGCACTTTAGAGATGCCTCGCAGGTTATTTGCATATTTTCTGCACGAAAAGAAAGAAGCGGGATTACATTGAGGCCAGTATAAATCTGGAAATATCATAAATCCACAGTATATGGTAAGAAACTAAACAAACCATTAGCATAAAAAGACAATAGTGGTATTCAGGAATCAAGTTTCCCCAAAAGGACTGGATTGCCGACAAAATGGAACAATGCTATATGACACAACAAACCGCTTGCACAAATTAAATGAATGGGTGAAATCTCAGATAATTTGAATTTATCTACAGCTTGTGGAAATCTTTAAAATCTTTTAAATAAAAGATAAACTAAAATCAAAATATCATCCAAAATAAAAGACAAACAAAATCAAGCTCTTTTCTATCTTAATTCTCTCTCCACGTGCGAGGTGAAACTGATTTTACTTTACTGGTAGTTTCTTCTCTTTGGTTATGATTACGTAAGACCCTTCACATGGGCAAGCAATAAGACAGAAACTAAAGAAAACAAAAAGAACCGACCACCGTAAAAGAATCCGAGTATTGAAGGGCAAGCTGTCCATGCCACATCATTCATTGGATTTATGCGAGAACTTTTTCTCGCACACATTAGCATTTTTCATACTTAAAATGCACAATCAATATAAGAAAGATATTTTCAATGTCAAAAAAATCTAAGTCATGTTGTGCTATCCAAGGAGTAACACAAATCAAAATAAAATACATTAGTGCAAACTACTGTGTTTCAAATTTGAATATAAAACTCTAATAAGATAGTATGAATGCATGGGTCATGCTAGCAACACACTCTTTAACATACATTTTCCAACACACTCTCTTTAACCGGTTAAATTCATGTTGATTCCACCAAATTTACATGAGTTGAAAAGTGTGATAAAGAGTGTGTTGCTAGCATAATTTATGAACATGAACACATATTAAACAAACGCTCGATGCTGGCCTCTTTACAATGTACACTCTCATCATGCCTTTCACACTAAATTCTTCACATCCAGCACCACCACATCACATCAATCCACCAAATTCAAAACCTCACTCTTTCTCCCAGGTGCCACCCACTTCCATACCTCACTCCAACAACAGTAACATGCCGAATCCCAAAATCTCATACCGAAGAACAGGTAAAAAAAATAAAAAATACCACTCATCACAGTTATCCTAGTTGTTATAGCATAGTGGCTTGGCTGAGAGGATATGCGGAACAGCGTTGTCAATCTCAGATAGCAAAAAATAGCAGATTGATAAAATTCCGCCACGCAATTGTGCTATAGTACCACTGAACCCGCTATTTGATAACATTTAGTACTAAATAGTGTATCGCGGAACAATCTGCTACACTATAGCTGCTATTTAACAACACTGATGTGGATTTTCGAATTCAAACCCAGGTCACCACACTCCGTGTTCATGTTTATTTCAGTATGTATTAGCCACTACACCAATGGCAAAATTAAAAAAAAAAAGTAAAACAAAAAAAAAAATCACTCCTGACAGTTGAACAAGTAAATTAAACAAAACCACTTACTCAAAACCCAATTTTCACAAACACACATTGTTCCCAACCACACCAAATCAACGATCAAACCATAATTCAACAACCACAAAACAAAAAAAAAACACTAACCCAACAAAAATTTAGACACAGAAACACCATTCTTACAATCAAAAACAAAAAAAAAAGGCATTTTTTTTCATCCAATTGATCAAAATCAAAATCAAAATCAAATTTAAAAAAAACAAAAAAAAACCTGAATTTTCAAGGGCCATCATGATCGTGAATATAATTAAGATCCACAGGCGAGTACATGAGATCCTCCAGTATAATTAAAATCCTCCCTTCACAATCCAATTCATCATAATCATAATCATAATCATAATCAAAAATCAAAAACGAAAATTTAAAAAAAAAAAAAAAAACTGAAAAATTTTAGAGAGAGAAAGTGAACCTAAGAATTAGAGAGAGAAAGAAGAGAGAGAGAGAGGGGTTAGAGTGCAATTACCTATGGCAATTATATAAGCAACTTGCGTTGTTCTCTTCTTTGTTTTCACGATATGAACACGAAGAAGAGTGGGGCCCACGTAAACAGTGAAAAAAAATAAAATAAAAAACTGTATTTGGCGGAGAAGGACACGTGTCAAGCATGAGAAAGGGAGTTAAGAGTGTGAAGTGAAAGGGTTTTAGTTACGTGAGAGATATTTTGTTTTTGTTTTTTGTGTGTGACCACCGCTTAACGGTTGTAGTTTGTTTTCAGCCGTTGGATTTAAGTACTTTTACTTGTTTTAAGGGTTTCATTGTCTGTCTCTTTTTTCATTCAAGCTTTTTCTGTGGGTATGTGGGGCCCTTATGTAGATTTTGGATTCCGACCTTTACATGTTACATTGTCATTGATGCTATCGGTTTTGTGTGTGTTAATCCTTTGTTATTTTGGTGGTGTCTTGATTCGAACTCCAGATCTTATATATATTATGCAATATCCCTACCAACTGAGTTAAGTTTATGGAGACAATCCTTTGTTTATTAAAGGAGTTGAGATTCGATCATTTATAATTTTGTTGCGGGAAGCACAGTTTTATCAAGACTTGTTTCCACTAAAAATTGAATTCAAGTTCTCCAAAGTATTCGTCTTAGAGGAAGTTCATTGTCGACTAAAGCCCAATCTCTTGTTTTTTGCAACTACCAACATAGTTGTATTTATCTGTATTTATCGAGCAATAATTTTTTGTCAAGTACCCTATGATTAGAAATTAATCTTTTAAGATGAATAAGTAGGATGTCTGAAGTATAAACAACAATCTCTATATATATTGTGAAATGTCTTAACCAATTGAACTAAGCTCGATTGACTTTTATTTTTTACTTTTACTTTAAATAATATGTATTTACTTTGTACTTGTTGAAGAACTTTTAAACATTGAAGTGATGTGTTTTATTCAAATTAATTACTATAAATTAATACTATTTTTTTAACTACCACATTTAATTTGGTCAAATAAACAAAACCACATTAAACTTGGTCAAAAAAAAAATACCATATTTAATTGTTCAAAAGATTTAAATTAGTATTTTTTTTAATATTTTTTAAAAAATACCACATTCATTTATATTTTTATATTTTATATTTTAAACATATTTTTTTAAATTAATATAAAATGACAATAGTAGTATTGTGATAAAAATACACATAGTATTTAAAATAAATAATAAATATTTACGTTAATTGAAAATAACTTCGATCTTTTTTAAAATCAAACACATAGACTCTGACTTTTCATTCAGATGCAAGCATCATTCTGATATAAAATGTATGTTCAGGTTTGTCTTAATAAAGTCGAATCTTTCATCTGTTAAAGGTTTTGTGAAAATATTAGTTCATTGTTGATGTATCAATGAATTGTATATCCAAAAATACCTTTCTGAACATAGTCTATAATAAAATGATGTTTTAACTCAATGTGCTTTACTCTTGAATGCAGAATATGATTTTTAGACAAACAGATAGCAACAATATTATCAGAATAAATTGGAATATTGGTTTCACTAATCTAATGGTTTTCTAATTGATGTTTCATCTAGATTAGTTGTGGACAACAACCAGCATCTGAGATGTATTCTGTTTCTGTTGTATACAATGCAATGGTTTACTCTCTTATACTAGCCCATGATATCAAATTCCCACCAAATAATTGACAATTTTCACTTGTGGAATTTCTTTCAATTTTATCCCCAGCATAGTCAACATCACAAAATCTAACAAGCTTGTAGTCTTGGGATTTCGTTTAAAGTAAGCCATGATTAGTTATTCCTTTTAAATACCTAAAGATTATTTTAACAACAGTTAAATGAGATTCTCTAGGATTTGATTGGAATCTTACACACAAACATACACTAAACAAAATATCAGTTTTATAATCTGTTAGATAAAGTAAAGAACCTATCATACCTCTGTACAACTTTTGATCCACTTTTCTACAATGTCTTCTTTGCTTAGATTGTAGGTAGAATGCATAGCTGTAGTCATTAGTTTACAATCCTCTACCTTTTTCTTCTTCAAAAACTCCTTTGTATACTTGGATTAATGAACATATACTCTATCTTTGCATTGATTGATTTGAATTCCAAGGAAGAACTTAAATTCTCTCATCATACTCATTTTAATTTCTTCATGCATTATCTTAGAGAATTATTTGCAAAGAGTAGCATTAGTAGAACAAAAAATGATATCATCAACATATATATGAACAATTAAGGTATCATTTTTAAGAGTCTTTATGAATAGAGTAATGTCAACTTAACCTCTCTTGAAATCATTTTCTAAGAGAAAGTTACCCAATCTATCATACGAAGCTCTAAGAGCTTGTTTTAGACCATAAAATGCTTTCTTAAGTTTGAAAACATGCTTTGGGTGTTTTAAATGTTCAAACTCAGGTGGTTGTTTGACATACACTTCTTAAAAAATAACATCACTCAGAAAAAACACTCTTAACATCCATTTGATATAGAGTGATACCATGATTAACAACATATGACAAAAGTAATCTAATTGCTTCTAATCTAGCAATGAGTGCAAAATTTATGTGTAATCAATACTTTTCTACTAATTGTAGCCTTGAGCTACAAGTCTAGCTTTGTTTCTTACCACTTCACCTTGCTCATTTAACTTGTTTATGAAAACTCATTTTGTTTTAAGAACGTTCTTCTGATGAGGTTTAACAACTAAGTCTCATACATCATTTATTTGGAACTGATTCAACTATTCTTGCATCACTACAATTCATCCATCATTTGAAAGTGTTTCATCAACAAAAGTGAGTTTAATCATTGAAAGTAGTCACAACATTGAATGTTCATCTCTGAATGTTGATATTGTCTTCAGAGACGTGTCTTAGCTCCCAAAGATTAGCTCTTCTGGATGCGAAGAGTTGTACTTGAATGTTCTTCTAGGTGTGCTTCGGAGGTTGCACTAGCTTTTGAACCATATTCAGAAGCACCAATAACTTACGAAGCTTGTTCAAATTCTGAAGCATATTTAGTGATCTAAATCTCAGCAAAACTTTCAACTACCTTTGACATTTTATTTTCAAGCTTTCTGTCATCAAATTTGATGTGTATTTATTCTTCAACCATGTTAGTTTTAGAACTATACACTTTAATTTGTATGTCTTTGAGCGTTCAGAGTATCCTAAGAAGATACCATTCTTAGCTTTGACATCAATTTTTTTAGATAAACCTTATTGTTTAAAATGTAACATATACATCCAAACTAATGAAAGTAAACAATACTTGATCTCCTTCCTTTGAAGAGTTCACATGAAGAGTCCATCCTAAGAAGTTTTGTTCAATTGCCCAACATAACTTGTTTGATTTTTGAACAAGATACTCAATTGCTCAAGATACTTAAAATTAAAGCACGGTGCTATCTTTTTGTATTGTATATACGTGTTTTGTAAGTTGGCAATTTTGGTATTGCTCCATTGGATGTATAACCAAAGCTATGTTTTGGAGGGTGCTGCAGTGGTCTTCGTATTGAGTGAAATCTTGAAGATAGCATAATAACAATGATTTCCCTATATTTAATAGTCATAATTTGTTATATGAGATTTTGGTTTATGGATAATGATCTTTAGAAATGAAATCTTTTAGGGTGTCTGCATATGTCTCGATTGGAATTGTGATTAGTTTAGTTATTTATCCTGCATTATGTATAAAAGATGAAGGAGGCTAAATTCACTCATACTTCATGGGGTAGCGATGAGTTGTGCTCGTGACGTTCGGGGCTTTTCGAAAAGGTATAATTCGACTAAGAGCATCCACAATGGAGACACCCATTTTTGGGTTCTTAAATGGGTCCCACGTGTACACATCACTCATTTGTAATTTTTTAATAGTTGTACCTAATAAGCACTCAATCACTCCAACCCAAATCTCACACAAAGTTCTTAAGTGGGATCCACTAATCAACTATCAATAACTTTATATCATTATATTTTAATTTTTTAATATTAAAAGAGTACGGATCCCGCTTTAAAGTGGGGGTCTTACCGGGTCTTAAAAAACCCTGAAAAAGATTTTCCCCATTAGGGATACTTAATAGGTACTGGATCTTAAATAGTTAAGACCCTCCCAATGAAGATGGTCTAAAGATATTGGTGAATTAAGAGAGAGGGCATGACATTGTAAATGCTGCAAGTTTGTTCTTTTGGATTATTCACGTATATTTTTGCGAAATGTAGCTTCTTCAATTTAAGTAGTTTATGCGTATTTTACGGGCTTAATTAATGATGTGGTCTCTTAAGTTATTTGTTAGTTACATTTTAGTCCAATAAGTTATTAACGTTACAATTTGGTCCCTTTAAGTCATCTTCCGTCAACTAAATAAATCTCCACCGTTAAAACCGTTAAGCCAATGTCTAAGGTGGATACACATTGTTGTCACGTCACCGTTCACATGTGCCTATTTAACGTTTTGGCAAAAGACTGACGGTGAAGATTTATTTGGCTAACAAATACTAACTTAAGGGACCAAATTGTAACGTTAATAAACCAAAATGTAACCAACAAATAACTTAGGAGACCGAATCATTAATTAAGCCAAAAGAATGTTCTTAACGCATTGTACATGTTATCTACACACGTATTTATAAGTACTCTCAAGTATAGAAACAGAAAGCGTAGCTTGTTGGCATAAACAAGCAGCTATATTTGATGGAATTGAAGATTTAAACATTTTGCTAACTTGTAAACTCTACCATTGCATATGACATGTGCATAAAAGGATTATCAACTATTTGTATGTACTATATGTGGTTCATTTGTTCAAATAGTAATCAAATTTTGTCACTTTTTTCCATCAATTTTCCAATTTAGATTGAAACAAACTAAACACAGTTCAGCTGAATTCGTTTTGTATGTTCATTAGGCATATAAATTATTTATGTAGGTTTACATAAATTAACACTAATTGTTTCTGCTACAAATTTATTTTACTTACTGGAATGATGTTATTTTACTATTTTGGGATATTAAAAGAGTCAATGGATAGAAAAAGGAGTGATGGGAGCAAAGAAAAAGGACCGTGCGTACATTATGTTTTCAATTTTTTAGTGAAACATTTTTCCACCTTTTAAGTTTCACATTGGTATTTTGATTTGATGAATTTTCTTGATGCAGTGTCCTTGTGACGGTATTTGTCTACCGGTAAAATCTGGAAAATATTGTCATTTTGTTCAGCGCTCGGAAAGCACATCATCGCAGCGTGCATACAAGGTTTCTCCTTAATCCATGTTTTACTTTCTGTATTGAAGAGAGTCACGTTGTCCCTGCATTCCTAATTTTCTCTTTTCATTGATATTAGGAAGGATTAGCATCACGGCCAACTAATTTATGTTCTAAATGTCATCATATTTCAGCGTTCGACCGGTGAACCCTTACGTGACTTTGGAGATGAAAAACTCTCGTTGTTTTTAGACGACGCCCAAGACCAAGGCAAGTTTTTAAATTTATTTTTAGACCAGTTGTTCAAGGGGTAGATCAAATTTTTCAATGATACAAACCCAAGTATCAAATGCAGTTGATTTGCCACAAAAAAGCACCCTAGCTATTCAACAAAACGAGCGTTAATCTAAAATTTTACGCTATGCTACTCCAAAGCAATTACTCCACATCACCACAGAGTAAAATGCATTCTTTAAAGTGTTGTATTGGAATCAGCAAAAATGATTTAGAGTCTGGTTAGAGAAAATGCCTTTTATTTTTAATTATTTGTATTTTATTTTCACCGTGTCTCTTGTATTCAAATATTTTCATAGGAAACAGTAAAAACTACTTCTTTTCTTGCACTTGTTCTATTTACAAATCTTCAAAAAATAATATGCAGTGTGAAACCAAGCTAGCATATTTGGTTATTAAAAGTGAAAATAGGAAATCCCTAAAAAAAAAAGTGAAAATAGGAAATAAAACTTTTCTCTTGTTAATTATTAGTGAAAACATGAAATTAAAAGAAAATGTTTCTTTTAACTTTTTCAGAGGACTGGTTGAAGTTGCAAGAAGCTGACGATGATGCTCAATGTGAAGTAGTAAGCGAAGACATGAATCTGATGGTTTGGAAACTGACGGGGATGGCGAAGATGATGATGAAGAGGTTAAGGAAATGGAAGAAGAGACAGAGATCGCTGATCTTGGAGGTGGTTGCCTCAAAGGGCGAATTTGCCCGTATGGTTGTAACAAAGAGCAAGAGTCCTGCCTTGCATCGTCAAGCCAAGAAAGCCATTTGGGGTGATTTGTGGCCATGTTGAAGCAATATCATTTGTGCTAGTTTCTAGGTAAAGGAAATAATATGAACTTCATAAAAGCTCAGAAAGAAAAACATTAACCAGATCATTAAAAACACCTTTCCATTCAACTGATTATTTGATCTAGCATACATTCTTTTTTTAATGGAAATATATAAAGAGAAATACATGAAAATACTCCAAACAACTACAATGAAGTTCAAAAACTAGAAACAATCCTATATGAGAAAAACAAGAACATTAAAATACAATACAACAAAAGAAAAAGCCAAAACAAACACCAAACAATGAGGATGAAGCATAAGGAAGGTGGCAAGTAGCCACCCTATAGCTAACAAATACCTCTTTTATTCTGCAAAAGAAAAAAAACAACATTTGTGGCATGCATGTTGATTATTTGATAATCTTAGTAGTGTGACTCTCTAAGTGGCTCATCGGTCGCCTTAACTTTTCATCCACAATTTTGGATAGTTTTTCTTCCATTGAAGGGGAAAGATATTTTTTCCAATCACCAACTTTTGCATTTCGAAAAAAGAACTTGTAGTCAATCTGTTCTCTGTGAGTTCCAGATTTATTTACCTCCAATTCCTTCATTTTTTCAAAGCCACATAAATTGATTATGTTTTCTATCACTTTATTGTTCTCCTCTTCTTGATTGAAAGGATAGCCCAGAAATTTTGCAATTTTTTTGACATGAAAAATGGGATCTTCTGTAAGGTCTTCATATTTCACGAATAGAACCTTGTTTGATCTTGCTATGCTTTCTTTTAAGTAACCTAAGTTATGATCCCAAAATGAACCAAATGAACTTATCCCCTTACAATAACTTTCAAAAGCTTCCTCTAAGCGTAAAGTTGGTAAAGATGGAATTTTTGACCTTAGTTTATTACCAAAAATCCAATAAGACACAAAAGTGTCAAATGGATTTCTACTTATATAAACTATCTTACAATTGGACTCTTTAACTGACTTGGCAAGTGAAGGAAATGGAATGTGAGAGCTAAAAATCCTTGGTTCATTCATTTTTGATAGAGGAATTTGGTCCATGATATCAACAGCATAAACACTATGTTCAAAGGAAGGCACTAGTTCATGTGAAATGTTTTTAAGTAATGGATGATCCTCTAAGGAGGAAAAGGTACGACGATTAACAATTGCAAATGTAAGTGTTTCAACCAAGTGGTGCCTGATTTTGGTAAGCTTGCAACAATAATATCATTATCTTTGGCTTGAAAATTGTTTTGAAAAGAGATTATAGGTTCTATCAAATTTGATGGACACCAAAAACCTTGAAACAAATATAAATTTTGTGACAATCCCCACCCATTTTCTTTAGGAAGTGAGAGGATGAACAGCTTACAGTCTTGTTGGCTTGCTTCTTGTCCATCCTTTGATTGCTCTTCAGTTAAATGTGTAGAATCCATTGAAGCAGATCTGATTTTGGTAGTCACTAGTGTGATGAATATTTTGTTCTTCCCTAAGCTATTATTTATAGGAACAATATGATATGCAGAAGAAAATGGCTGTTTTTGGTTGGTTCCCCACATTTATTTGGTGGTTGGTTTCTTTGTTTGTCATAATCTGTATGTCCTAATTTAGCCGGTGAGATTTTTCGTAAGAATAAAAATGTTTATATATCATTTTTAGTTCAATTTAGCTTCTATGGCAAATATTTGAAAGTTTTTGGTGTAGTATATTTTTTTACCTTAATGTTTCTTTGTAATTCTTTTGGCAAGATCTAGTCAAACTATTGTTCAATGTTGTAAGCATTATTATATAAGTATGTCCTTGTTTTCGTTTAAGGTTAATGACAATAAAGAAATACCATTCCAGACAAATAAATATGTTATTTATCAGTTTTGGTTTAAAATATACACGTTGTCGAAGTTTGACATTGCTTATATATATAAACTATAGTTCTTCTCCCTCAAAAAAAAAAAAAAAAATCTATAGTTCCTCATTACAAGATCCATCGGTTATTGTTGAGTTTCAAGTATTAGCGGTCAAATCCCCCATCTATGAATGAGTAAAGTGTTGGTTATTTAAGAGAGGTGACACATATATCTAATGTCTTAAGGTTTTGGATGGAGATGTATGTCTCCATTTCTAGAAATCCTAGAGCATTGGACCGTTGTTGGAGCTTTGATACTGCACTAACTGACAAGTTTCAATTGATAGATGGGTATGATCAGGGTCAAAATAACATCTTAGAAATGCATTCCCTTATGCCCCACTATTCTTATACGAAGAAATTCGATGTGATAACATGTATAATTGATTTGGTAGAATATAAAATGTGTTATCTTCATTCTTCTGAGTCTTCAAAAAGACTGACAAACCGTTACACTAAGTATAAAACACTTCAATGGCAACATTTTCAGCAAACTAACAAGAATTAAACTAAAATTCAACAAAATATTGACACAATATAATAATACAAAATCTTCATCTGCTTGAATCAAACTCTTGAAAATATATTTAGAAGATCTCAACAACGAAACATCCAACTCGATCGGACATTTAGTGATGTGTTGACCAAATCACGAGAACATTGTCCTCATGTTATCATCGTTCTTGAGCATCATCTTGCTGAACTGCAATCTCCCGACTTAGTCAATCAATGGACGTCGATACCCAACACCGTCCTCACTCCTTATGTCTATATGATTGAGTCTTCAATTGATTTAATCCAGTTGATCCTTCAGATCTACTAACATTACATCAACCCGAACACTGAACAGTTTGAGTTTTCCACCGTTGTAGCAGCCTGTAGCTAACTTCGTGTTCAAATCAACTAGATAAATGTCCATTGGTTCATATTTACACCATAAGAAATTAAAAACAATCAAAGAAAAACTCGTTCAAACTTCTAGAGTGGCCATTATACATAAACCCTAAAACTAAAAACTAAAAACTACATACATATATATATATATAGTCTAACAAGGAGTCGTAACATAAGCATGTAAACATTTAATTATTACTACAAAAAAAATGACATAAACCCTGTCATACCCCAATTTTTGACCTAAGATTTACTCGACAATTTTTTTATATGCAGAATGTTATACTAATTTGTTTTACATGACCAATTGATTTCTTGTGCAAATATTGTTTTTCATGTTCGTTTAGCTTTAGTCAATTGCATGTTCCTTATTGGCTTTAAATGGTTTCCATACACATGTTTCTCTAAATTTGGCAAATTAGTATTATTATTAAAAGTTGTTTAGTTGACATGCCTTTGAATATCATTGCCGTGCTATTTCAAATAGCTGACTTTGTTTCCAACCAAGTTGGTCATTATATGGACATTAATGATTCACATAAATTGATTTTAATTTGTGCACATTGGCTGGTTAGTTTTCAACGCCCATCACTCATGTTCTGCACTATAAGTAAAGGCTTTTGGCAAACACTTGGGACACACCAAAAATTCTCTTGAGTTGTTAAATTTTTTTTCTCTCTTCTCCCTCATTTAACTTGTGTTGATGAGCTATTCTTTTCTTCTCCCTCTTTTTTCTGTCCCTTCGGAAAGAGTCCCTTCGGAAAAGTCCCTTCGGAATTTTGTCCATTCGGTAATTTTGTCCCTTCGGTTGTCCCTTTCTTTTATTTCTTTTATCTTCTTGCATTTTAGTTTCTTCTTAGTATTTTTGCATATTATTTCTATTTAGCATTTTAATTTTTGTCATTTATTTTCCAGCAATTAGAATGTACCTAGGTCCAATGTAAATATAAATGAGAAAAGTGCGCGTGTGTGTCCTCTTTTATTTCTTTACCGCTTTATATATGTCAAAAAATGCAAAAAAATATTAGGTTAGAAAAGGGTTTTAGTGGTGATCCAACGTCACTACGGAAATTCCTCGCGCTTTTATTTTCTTGTTACGTTAGTTTTTTTTATGTTTTAATTAATATTCAAAAAATAACAAAAAACATTCAAATAACAAAAATCAAAAAATATTTTCATAATAAACCTTGATTCAAAATCAAGTGACCGTCCTTTTTATTTCTTTCTTAATCAAATTTCAAATCAATTTTAATTCTACTTTGAGTCATTTTTCTTTCAATATAAAAAATACAAACCAATTCTATTTGTCACTTGGCTTTTTATTTTAAAACCTTTTCAAAACTAATAAAAAAACACACAACAAATCAAACGTCAATTTCTACCCCGAACTACGAGGTTTTGATCCCTCACGGGTACGTAGGCAAAGGACCTAGTCCTTCCAAATCAATAAAAAATGTAGATAAA
>Ga0315915_1001335_pt1 | contig 29583 bp, 14 predicted proteins | sample MpolbnodulesMG_FD_207738 | JGI IMG/M metagenome (GOLD analysis project Ga0315915, IMG submission 207738) | Medicago polymorpha root nodule microbial communities from Los Angeles, California, United States - branched nodules | ecosystem: Host-associated > Plants > Roots > Nodule | place: USA... | reverse complement strand
GCAGATTTTTTGGACTCATGCTACCCATGAGATGACCTCTATTTTGGAGATCTCGGGTACCTCATTTGAAAAAGCTAATAAAGGATAGGACCACTCAACCAAATTGATATTGGGTGCAGAAACTGCTGCTCTTTACTTGTCTTTCTAATTTTGCCATGCATCCAAATTTATCACGATGCTATACAAACTGAGGAAACTAGGCAGAGGGATTCAGGTGAGAGATTACTGACACCATGTGGAAATCAAAACGGTAGAAAGAGTTTCAAGAGATGAATACAGTATAGGCATCATTTGAAACCTGTCTCCCCTTGCCCCACTATTATCATATCTAATCTAGAGCCCTGATAGGCTCCTTTTTCTTTTCTAACTTTTCCTTTTAATGACTCTTTGACATGAAATTCAGATTTAAAAATGTGCGAAAATGATTTCATGCGTCACAGACTCACACATTTGACAATCTTAACCGTTGATATAGATTGGACAACTTATGACAAATCTTAATCGTTGATATAGATGGGGTAACTTATATGAGGAAATATATATTTACTGAACATATAATGTGGACAATTTGATCTTAATTAAACTACCTTTTATGTGTCGACCGCGTGAATGTCGATTCTCCAAATTGATGGAAATTTAGGTCATAAAATTTGTGGCTCCATAAGTTTCTCCAAAATATTCAAAAGGATCTTTCTTTTTTCTGCAATAATGTACCCAGCTGATGCAGAAGATGCCATTGCTTGCTTCCATCAATAATTTAATTATGTCTTGACATAAATTACATTTGAGAAAAACTTTTGCCAAGGCACAAGAAGAGACACAGAACTACAGAAGTAACTTGTGACTCGTGTCTATGTCCAACTATTCTTGGCTTAATTTGTTTGGTATGATATATATGGAAAGGAAAACGAAATGATTTCTTAGAAAGAAAGTTAAAGAAATGAAGAGAGATGAAATTATCAATCGATGAATAACGCTAAGAAATACACTTTTGACACACAACACTCTTTTATTGGTTAAAATTCATATGAATTTTACCAAACCTCATGAATCTTAATCGTTAATATTTTTCGATACTTCTTTTGATTGATATATAGGAGTATATATGTTGCATGGCTTAATTTACTTATGGGTCACGCTAATGAGTAACCCTAGTGTACCGTTAAGAATTCTAAATTTAAAAATTACTTTGTAAAAACGTAAAATATTTTAAATTTGAACACATTAGATACACATATTTTCATGAAAACTTACCAATTAAAATTCTTAAGCAGTGTCGTAAAGACATTCGTTAACATTTCCTTTCGTTTAATTTCCACTTATATTTGGAGTGGATCACTTTACCTGTGTTATTCCTCTCTTTGACTGTTATATTATACACTATGTACTATCTAACAATTTTGCTTACTTGGAAAGTTATTAATCAACAACTTTTGAAAAAGGGAAAAAGGATGGCCCAACGATCACTGCAAGAATTTGTCCCTAGGTAGCTAGTTAAATTATGCGCAAGGCTATTTGACTCTGTGCACAGAACCGCCATTATAGAAGGCCACATGCAAAATGTACCACCGACCCATCCTTGTATGATATGATACAAATACCTAATAAGCGAACACAACTTCAATCATAAATTCCTCCATCATGCACTAATGCAATTCAACCATTTCTTTGTGCCTAATTTTCATGCATCCCACATGCTCAATAATTATACTCGTGTTTCAATCAACATTGGTCAATGAAACCACCATACATCTCCTTAATTTCTTTCTATTCACACTACAATTAAGTCGAGTCAAATTGTGAACCAATGAAAAAAATGTGCCTTTGAGTTTGACATGGGTTGGCCCCATATGTTGTAAAAAGAAAAAATGAAATCAATACAAAGGATATGTATATGTATGGGTAAATATTGGATTCGTTAGCAGTGCATAATATATAGTATTATAGACCTAAGTTGAGTTGCAATTGAATGAAAATATAAATTATCATTAAGATCCGTTTTCTTGGAAAGAATATTAGGAGTATGGGCATGGCACATGCAATACTGAAAAATATGTACAAGTTTGATGAAATGATAATATAAATTTTGAAATGATAGTGGGGGAAACAATGAAATATTGCTCCATTCATAGAAGACATGAAGAGCTGTGAGAGGGGCCATTGGGTTGTTAAATACTTGTTATAGTGGTTCAATGAGTTGTTTCTCAACTGCAAGAGTAATTGGTGACACTCATGATCTCTGAATCTCCCTCCCATGGAGGGGAACGTTGTTTATAATTGTGATATGGTACGTACTATATAAACATGGATTTGATAGGTTGGTTGTTGGTTTCTTACCCTTACCCTGCTTTTTACTATCTAGTATTCGTTAAGTTTGTGTTAGAAATCGTTAAGTTTGGTATTGTGTTTGCAAAACGGAGTTTAATAGAAATTAGGGCAAAAAACCACGATGTAGAAGCTAGTATTCAGGGCAAACGTGAAACTAAACATACACTAAGTGTAAGTCGTGGTTACTAGGTCGTTATCAAACATATGTCTTCATTGTTTACGTTTATTTATTTATTTACTCTTTTAAACTGGATTGTTGTTGTTTAAGACAATATGGTAAACCTTGAGCAATTTATATATAATGAAAAATTGGAATCAAATCTCCTTTTGCCGATAAATATGATAGAGATTAATTTATATATAATGATGGTATAATTTTTTTCTTACACATACATTCTATCAAATCAAATTATAATATCACTTTATTAGGTTGATTCCTAAAATATTTTTACAAATGTCTACATTACGTGATTTGATTAAATGCATATGTAAACAAGTTGTACACGGTTGGTGTGTATAAAAGAAATCCAGTAGGATATATAACTCAATTTCTATTCTACATATTTTAAGTATGCATCCACATGTTCCGTAGGCTAGCTGATGTGTTTGGGGTCCATTCTACACGCACCAAAAACTATAATGTGTCCCACTTTATCAACATTTGAAAATCTTTTCAAATTGTTTTCTAATGTTTGTAACTCTCCCGGAAATTAATTGATTAATTTACTGTCTCGTGCAAGTCTGTTTCACCTCGCAATATCGTTAAGGAAAATGTTAACGAGTGTCTTCGGGGCACTCTTTAAGGACTATATGTAGTAAGTAATTATGAAAAAATGTGTAATCAATGTATTGGAAATCGAAACATTTGACTTTTTTAAAAAATAATTACTTATTATGGAATACTTAAGAAGTGCTCCGGAGGCACTCGTTAATAAGACCCTATCGTTAATTATGTTAATAATTTAGTCGTTATCAGCATTTTGAAGCTATAGCTAGAGAGGAAGAATAAGGGAAAAGAACATAGATTTAAATTACATGAATGTTAACGTTTTAGTATTTCAGAGGGGTACAATGACACAACTTACGAATCTCCTCCTTCCAACAAAATTAATCCTAATTTATCGATTATTTTTAAGATTCTGTGTATCAGTGTCTAGACAAATTAAGATCCCCTATATTCCTATGTTTTTGTATAGATTTCAAACATATTTTTTACTTTTAAAAAATAGAAAGTAATATCCGAGTTTAAAATCTGCATCGTTCAATCTCAAAAAAAACAAATATATCAATAAAACTCACTCTATGTTCTTTTGAAAAATCTAACAAGAATCAAAATTTAGTCTACATATTTTTCTCAAATTATATTGAGTGTCCGGTTCAACTATTGAAACTACGCCTTAATGGCTCTCCGGTGGACCATCCAAATTTGTCCCTACTAATTATTATTTTTTCTATTTTGTTTTTGCTTTCTTCAATACATATGTGCTGGACCGATGCTTCACCTATGACTAGCATCATTAGCACACCCAATATATCAATTGCATAAAGTTACCCGTAATTCTGTACAAAATAATAATAAAATCTGAGGATTACGCCATCCCATATAGCTTGGAAATGATGCTCCACATACTGCTGCTTCCTAATACACATACAAATGCTTATTCGAATTTCATAGATTTGGCAAACAGCTAACAAATAAGACACCCGTCCCAAAACTATATAGACAAATGACATCTTAATGTCTTAATCTAGGCTAAAATATGGTTTTGATCCTCGTAAATATGTCTCGTTTTGGTTTTAATCTCTGTATTTTTTTTTTGTTGTTTGTGGTCCCTGCAAATTTGTTTCGTTTTGGTTTTGGTCTCTGATCCCACTTTAGTGATGATTTGCACACGTGGCACATGATGACTAAACCCATTTATTAGAAAAATAGTCCCTGCAAAATCTTTTGATTTTTAAAAAGGTCCCTGCAAAATATTTTACTTTTGAAAATAGTCCCTGGAGGGACTATTTTAAAAACAAAATATTTTGCAGAGACCAAAAACAACAACAAAAATTTACATAACTAAAATCAAAACGAAACATATTTGCAGGGACCAAAACCATATTTTAGCCTTCAATCTAATTAAGGAACAATATAAGTATGCAGAAAAGTTTATTATAAGATTCCCATATCTAGTACCAGTACTATAATAATTTAAATATCAAAACAAGTGTTTTATTTCATCGCACGCAAGTCTTCCAAATACAACTGCTTAACTTTTAAACTTACTATTTTTTAAGTACAAGTGTATTTTGGGTCGGTCCAATGTATTTCTAAGTCTAAAGCGAATTTTAAATAGAGATCTTTTAAGTTTGTTGATAGAGAAACATAAAAATTAAGAACACAAAAGTTTTGTTTGTGAGTTGGGTTTTAGAGGGGAGGGGAAAGGAAGGAAAGATTTATGGAGAGGTAAACCCTTGTTTGGGAGTTTTAAAAAAATTGGAAAAGGTTTTGGGGGTTTTTGAAGGGCTTCATTTGTTCAATTTTAAAGTTCCCCCAAATTGGGGGGTTTTGGGGGGTTAAACATACAAATTGACAATTTTGTCCTCATAATAATTCAAAATTTCAATTATAATTTACAAGATAAATTACAAAGTATATCACAATGTATTGATTTTAAGAGAAAAATGGTATAAAAAAGTAAAATTATCACATAAGTCCTCCATCTCCTTTCCTTGTTGGTTTCTTTAACTCCCAAACAAGGGGAAGGCCTTCCCTCCTTTCTCTCTTCCCTTCCCTTCCCCTCTTAAGCCTTTCATTCCCCTCCCCTCAAAACTCGCAAACAAAGCCTAAATGTGTGATTTTATTTGAGGCATGTCGGACAATAAATATGGATCTTGTTTCTAGTTAGAATTCGAACATTGATTTGTCAGGTTGTGAGAGTCTAACTCCTTTCCATTAGACTCAATCTCATTAGTGCCAGAACTTTTTTAAACAAAAATTTAGTTTAGTTAGTAATATATATTTAAAAATAATAATTAATATAGACAACTAACATCATATTTCCAATAAAATATGTAGATCAAACTTGCAACAGGAACTTCAAGTCTACAACTCTCCATTTAACTACTAAAATAGTTTAAGCGCAAAAATATTCAAAGAATTTGACTTGCGAAAATATATTTAAAGCAAAAAATATTTGAGGCCTGGAAAATTTGGAGGCCTAAAACCCTGACTTTAGTGGCAGACCCCTTGGACCGGCCCAATATCTATATTTAACAAAAGTTATATTTAACCAAGTGATTAAATTTAAGTGGTTAATGAACTTCAGTTAAAAAATTGTTTAACAAAACACAACTTTAAATCCTAACTAACATAATGTTCGGTCAGACTTTACTTATCTGTCAACCCAACTTTGATTAACATGTCTCATTCCACTTGAAAGCATATGGTTGAGATAAAAAAAAATACTCCCTTCGTCCCGTAATAACTGAGTCATTTGCAAAAAAATATTGTCCCAGAAAAATTGACCTATTTCACTTTTCAATATATTATTAATTACTTTTTTCCAATTATAACATTAATTAATATTACTTTCACCACTCTCAATTCAATATATTATACTTTGCATTTATGATAAAGAAGAATGTACCAATAGTTGATAGGGACATTCAAACTCATCTCTCTCTCTCTCTCTCTCTCTCTCTCATTTATAAATTTTTTCTTAATAAGTGTGAAATGAGTCAAGGGTTCAGTTAAAATGAGACGGAGGGAGTACTAAATTTAAATTTGTTGAAAAATTAATTCAAATTTTTAAATATGCGAGTAATTAAGTGGAAAACTAAGAGATACAAGAATATACATAAGTGAGATTTGTGTCATCTCGTATGAATAAGAGTACTTGTATGGGCGGATGTAGTATATGGCATGCTGTGGCTATAAAATATTACATATCAAGTATGTTTATAAGAATTAAAAAAAAAATATTAGAGAAAATTGGTGGTTCATTTTGTTACAGTTAACAATTACTTTTGTGAAGAGGTATCCCTAGCTACAACTGTCAGCTTTTGCAAACTCACAAAACCAGACACTTTTAAATTGTTAATGTCGGAAAAAAAAATTGATCAAAAGTTACGAATCCAACGGAAGCAAAATTGAGTTACATATTGATATTGAACAACCTTCCATAAACACTTAGATATGCCCTCAAAGTCTTCTGAACTAAAGCTGACCCACATACCCCAACTTTTTCTTTTCAAATGTTTTTTTTATTTTAAAAAAAAATTACGGGGTAAGTGAGGAACTTATAGGAGGCTTTGTAAGTTGAACTTTTGAATTTTTAACTTTTTGATAACTTTATCTCCAACCATCTTTTTAATGCGTGAGATGTGTGGGTGATCTTTTGATATGTGAGATTTGAGTGTTAACATTCTTGTAAGTACTTATCGATGAGAGTATGCACAACCTGGAGCTAATTAAGTTGATATTATTGTAATGCCATTTGAGATAATGAATACATTGTACTGATATGTTTCTGTATACGTAGACAAAGGAGTGTCAAACCGTGTTAAATGTTTGTGAGTGCTACTACTTTGTTTCAGGTGTGCTACTATGTGTTCAGCAAAAGATTCACATGCATACATGCATGTGGATTAATCTTTGACATGTACGAGTTTAATTTTCCTAACAATTTCTATTTACTATATCAAAGATTATATATATATAAAAAAAAAAAATTGGTATACAAATGGTAGTGTGTTGAGGCACCCCATTATACAAATAATAAATGCTGGGAAGCTAGCACCAAAGCTATAGAAATATTGCAACCACTAACAGTTTTACCTAATCTCAACTACTCGATTTGATTTTAGTGGCTTTAAAGAAAATCAACCCCACATCGGTGAAAAAGATGGAGGTTCAATTTTTAATCCTTGTCCATATATACATGAAGTAGGGCCAACCTGCGTCAGTTATTTAAAAAAAAATATGACACATTGTTCTTAACAAAAGTATTATAGTGTTTGGAAACATTATTCTTAACAAAAATATTTATATATACTTTAATAATTTGAGAGTTATGAGAGGAAAAAGAGTTTCATAACCATAACCAATTTAAAAGGTCGTTAGACTTTTTCTTCCAATATCGTGCTTGCTAAAATTGAAGGGTTTCACTGTTATGCTCGTTGAGAGGGTGAGGCTTGTGCCTTGTGGTTTATTAATTGGTTTATCGTGGATTCATGATCTTCAGCTAGAGTAGGTAGACTTTGAATTATATTCCAAGTGAATAGTTGTCCAACTACACCATAGCAAGGAAAATGTCTAAGAATTTTAGGTTATAACTTAATATGTTCTTTTTTAAAAAAATAAAAAATAAAATTAACTCATGTGTTAGGTTTGTTAAGAGACCGGCGAAGCATCTCATGTGTTAGTAAAAGTAGATCAATCTCTAACTAGTATTTAACTCTTTATTGATGTTTTGAAATAGAGGTGTAATTAATGAATCAATTTGATTTGATTTTGAGAGAAAATGAATTTGAACCAATAAAAAATAGGCAATTTGATTCGGTTTTGTAATATTTTGAATTCGAAACAAACTAAATTGATGAAGATCGGGTTAATTTTATAAATTTAAAAAATCTAAATCAAAATCAATTTTTAATCAAACATTACATATTTGGTAACACATCATAAATAAAAATATATATTGTAACAAAATAAATGATATTTTTTTTTAAGAAAAATCAATGATGTATAATGATTAAAAAGATACATGAACACATTATATTTTTTTTCAAGATGACACTACTAATATGCTATGAAATTAAAATAACTAATAATGAAATATAATGGTTTGGGTTCATGTCTGAGATGGTCGAATTTGAATGATGTTAAATCAATGTCCAATTCAATAGATGAGGATTTAATTAATTTGGTTCATTTTAGAAAAGAAAATGGAAAATAAATGAACTAATTTAATTGATTTGGATTTATTTATTTTGAACAAGAATTGATTTGGATTTAACGGGTCATTTGTTTGGTTCTTATGTATCGACCAAATTATTACCAGTGAATGTTATAAGCATCTTCTTGTAGAAAAAATAACCAAATTACAATATCTATAACAATATATAAAGGAAATACATTTGGGCTGAATTTTTTTTCTTAAATTTTCATTTTCACCTTTAATTTTAACAATTTTATTATTTAAATTATCAATAAAAAAAATTAATTAAATATCAGTGAAATAAGAACAATTCAAAACAATGGGAGGCATAGTATAATAGGTACAGCATTTTTCTTTCAATTTTAGCCTTCATTTAATTATTTTTTATGATTTTATCGTTTATCGTCAATAAAAGCGGGAAAAACGTAAGCGTTTATGTCTGTCTTAGATCCAGGAACTATAATAACTTTTCCAAGGTTATCAATCGTTAAAAAAGGTATGATTACCCTTTCTCTTAAAATTTCACATATTCATCAAGCCTAAAAATATTTTGTTGTTTTGTCAAAAGAATGAATAAGAAAGGAAAGCAGCGTTCTATATATCCTGATTGTACGCGGCACCAAACATTATTAAACCGACAAATAATGCACTTAATTAGCTACTGAAAACATGTCTTGATTTAACCGAATTAACTTATTTTTCTGGTTAAGGAGTCATTGTACATCACAATCATACATAGTTAAGGATTTGCTGCCATAAGACCAATCCATGGTTGGAACATGCAACAGTTTGTAATGCATAACAGCCAAGTGCCAAAGACTTCTGCACAGAAACCTCTTGAGTTGATGCGATTCATTTTGTGTCTCCGTGAAATGAAATCAATTAATTCAAGATGGAAATCAAAAGGAAAATAACAAGAGGGGAAAAGAAGTTGAAAATGAAAGAAGAATATACCTTGATAAACATATCCTACGTAATGTTCAAATATGTATATCCCTATATTATTAAGCCAAGATTAAACAGTTGCTTTTGGATTTACTATCATACTTCTCCAACCTCTCTTTTAAATATTGAAAAGAATTCGATAAGATATACATGACCATTTTTCTTTAATTCGATGTGCACTTAATTAGATTGATGTGATATATTTGTTTTATAATGCATGTCACCTTTGATCTAATTTAATGATGGTCAAATAATTAAAGTGAAAAGAGTGAATGAGTTTACAGGTGATGTTTTTATTAGAAACGAATAATATGCATTTCTATTCTAGCTAGTTAGCAAACATCACCATAGTGTGACATAAATGGTAGATATTTGGGTTCATTAACTATTTGGTCTAGGGTTTGGTTTTTTTTAAGGATGGTATGGGTTTGATGTTAATCTCTTAAATAAATTTGAGTTACTTCAAAATGTTTAGTCTTTGATGTTGCGCACACCGTTGAATTCAACAAAAAAAACTAGTTAATAAACTATAGAGGCAATATATATATTATTTTTTAAATAATAAATTGATAAAGACAATTTAAAATATTTAAGTAAAATTAAAAATATTTATTTTAATCAATTATATATGTGACCATTATAAACACATATTCTTCATTATTATTTCACAATTAGGATTTATTTATTTTCTATTTAAGATAGATATTAATAGTTCATGTAATAAATTGAGAATTAATATATGAGTAATATTTTTTCTTTTATTATTTTTGAAATATATAAATTTTTAATAAATATTATACATATATCCCAAACAATAATATTATATATGGAACCAGGAAAACGCCAAAAAAATACACTAGTTATATTATCTATGATTTTTTTTTAAAAAAAAATGTTAACATGTGACACAAGTGCCCTTAAACCACATGTTAAGATAAAAAAAAATAGAATCTATGTATTAAAAATTGTGCAAATTTATTTTTCAAAGTTTGATGATTACTTTTTATTCGTAGAATACATAAAAACCATTTACCTCCCTATAAAAAAAATTAACTCTAAACAACACTCGAGCATGTGTTAATCTCATCTCATCTCATCTCATCTCATAGGTATAAAAATCTCAACGTTATTATAGAACTAATAGAAGTACTTTGTGGATCCACTTGGAGTCAAAAACGGCTAATTATAGTGGTTCCTAAAAATACCTTAGGCGATATTTTAAGTTTATGGTGACATATCATATCACTTGGTTAACCCTTGTGTCAAGGCGTTTTCGACTCCTTTTAACACATGGACATGTGGGCTCATGGATCACCAATCCCAATCCTCTAAAAAACTTTTATAAGCTTGATAACAAAATAAGCAAACGAACAAAGTTAGAAAAGGGTGATTAGAGCCAAATCAGTTTCATATTTATTGTATAAAATAAAACAACAAAACTGTTCCCAATATAAATCAGTTCAAAGACTAGTGTTCACAAAAGAACGAAGAAAATTGAGATATTAAATTTGTAAGGTCCTAAAGTGAAATAATGAGTCTTACTTATGTGACACTCATCACATGTAACTGGATCTGCCTTTTTGTGTGCTACAAAGCATCGTTAGTGTTACTATAGAGAAATAGTGCAAATTAAGATTAGACTTGTGATTGGGACTAACTATATTGCTTTCTTTAGTTTCAAGTGGGACCGAACACATATGGGCAAGGTCATTAACACACCCTTAAGACGGACACCTAGCTTAGAGATAAGTAGATAAAAGATATAGTCTTGGTCTCACAAAGAGATGACACTATTATTTTTGGGTAAAGTGTCTTTGATTTTGATTTGTTTTATCATCCCAAATTGACATGCATAATTCTTTTATGGACCGGGATTAGATCTGTCCTTCCCCTAGTCCCTAAACATGTCCATATATTAGACTTAAGATTTTGGAATATGCATATGATATTATATAAAATAAACAAAGGACTATTTTAAAAGTCACTTTTCTCCCCTTTAAAAGTAACTCAACTCTTATATTTTTATCTTTTAAAAAACTCTTATCTTCCTTATTTGACCAACTTATTTTTTCTATGAGTTGTGTTATTTATACAGCAAAAATTAAACAACTAATGCAACATCCTATAATATTGTGAGAAGCACGTAAATCAAAATTAAACAAAGAATATTGAAAAATAACGAATTAATTGTTGGTTGTACAAATATATATCATTCCTTTTTTTTATAACCATCTGTTCAAATACTAATTAACTTCTAAATTGATATGCTACTTCCTATTTCCACTACCTTGGTGTATGTGCATATAACAATGTGTATATTTATAATCCAAGTTTTTGGCCACTTACCCAATGTGGCGCTACTTCTTGGAAAACTTAATCAGTTTGGTCTAAAAGAGGAACGCTACTCTATACTCTAGCGTAAAACGGACTCAGCGCTAATATAATCACAAAAAATTGTTGGTTTTAGTATAACTAATCACAAGGTGTATAGTATAACTATTCACCAAGGTCTAACTACAGCTAGAGGCTCTGTCAAAACAAAAAAAAGAAGCTATAGCTAGAGGTATATTAATTTGCATTAATAAATTGTTTGTATTATTAATTTGCATTAATAAATTGTTGGTATTAGTCGCTCAAAAATAATGTTTCTATTAGTAGTAGGACGAGATTCTTTGAAAATCTATTAGTAGTAGGACGAGATTCTTTGAAAATTTTGTGCAGATCATTAAATTTGAATTGATACTACAGCACGGGTCATACCACGTAGAAATTAATCGTATCAGTCGCAAAAATGTAACATATATAGTTAATAGAAGTTTATAACAATTTAAAAATATGTTCCCCTATAAGACAACAATAGCAACAAAATGAAATGGTAGCATACAAAACAAAAAGTTTGAACATTAACCATCAAGGTACATTACGAAAGACTTCGTGATGAACAACATTTGAGGTCGTATTAGTGTTCTCTCCATCAACGATTAGTATTTTCAAACTTTGTTTTGAAGTGACTTTGGAAATTGCAACGTACAACTGACAATGCAAGAACACAGGACTCGACAAATAAATTCCAAAATTTTTAAGTGATTGCCCTTGACTCTTGTTGATTGTCATGGCAAATGAAACAGATATTGAAAATTGTTTTCTTTGAAATTTGAAAGGAATTTTAACATCAAACGGTGAAAGAGATAACCTGGGTATGAAAACTTTTTCGCTGATGTTACTTCCAGATATAACCTTTGCTCCAAGTACAAATTTTCTCTTCTCGGTTTCTCTTACACTATCTTTCTCGACTATATAACCAATGACATCTACAACAAAAAAAAATTGCATTATCATTTACATAAACAGAAAAAAAACAAATTCGTATAACTAAAAGGTAGGATTTCATACCAGCAACCACGTCCTCTTCCGGAGAGATCAAAATGTCTTTGAAAGACATGAATTCAAACACATTCCGAGGCACATTGCTTGCATTCAGCTTAGTAAATCTCGCATTTTCCATCATGTTAAGTTTGTACTTGTGTGGTAAGAGTTTGTAATTCCCCTCGTTAAATCCTACCATGACATTCTCTACCTTATATGTTCTTCCTTCTTCAACCATTCTTTGAATCGTTGGCACCAGGTATTTGCGAACAGTGGTATGGATCCGTCCTCGCTAAACAAAAATAACATGTCATTAACATAAACCAGAATATATGTAATCGTAGTGGCAACTTGAATTAGTGTTCGTGGTTATACATGAAGTTTATATAATATACTTTCTCTTCAACCAATATCATGTTCATGAAGATGATATCGTCTGGATTTTCCTTATCACGGATCAGCCATATATGGGTCACACGTACAATCAACTTCAAATCCTTCTTCCCACCTGCCACGGCTGAAATGGCGGTGAAAATGTTTGTCATCTTAGCAATTGAAAGAAACAACTATTTTTGCTAAAAGAACAGAATAGTTATATTCTCATAACTAAGTGGTATTTGTATAGGTAATTGGTAAGTTGAATTTGAAACTTTTAAATGTGAATGACCATAGTCTTCTTTGGTAATAATTACTATTCATTGCAGCCATAAAAGTAATTACTGCATAATGTTTTGTAATGCATTATGACATTTCCAATTCCAAAAGGTATTAGTGTCAATCATAAATACCAATAGTTGACATTTTGGCGTGGACATTGGTTTACTACTTTACCATCTATTCATAACCTGAATTTTCGATTAGCAATAATGAGCAATAAGTTTCTTTTATTCACAATGAAATATCATTAAGTTTAATTAATATTTGAAATTTGACTTGTAACATGGATGAATGGTAATTTCAAATTCGATTAGCAATAACTACATGTTAATTTTTCTTTTATTCTTCATGAAATATCATTAAGTTCCATAAAGCTCATTACTTTTTTCTTTTATTCGATTAGCATTACTAACTTCTTCTATTTCGTATGAGCGATAAGTTTCTTTTATTCAAAATGAAACATTATTAAGTTTCATAAATATTTGAAATTTGACTTGTTAACCATCATGAGCATACGAGTCAAGATTTAACACATTCAATTAGCAATAACTACGTGGTAATTTTCCTTTTATTCTTTACGAAATATCATTAAGTTCAATAAATATCATTACTTTTTTCTTCACCAAATGCATTAATTAAGATGACTTTGTATATAATAACAATACTCCTATTTTCCACAATTAACGTGACTCAATAAAAAGACATCATGTATTTTTGCATGAGTATTAAATTGTCAATAATATCATTTAATTCTTTAATCACATCTGTTTTGATATAATTAAACGCTATTAAAAGCAGACAAAGAATAATTAAATGATATTATTGGTTAGTTTTCCTGAAATGCATACAGGTTGACTTGTCTTTTATGTGTTTACTCGATCATTATTGAAAGCCTATTTTTAGGCATACCAGGCACACCAACATTTATGACATAGAGGGAATTGAAAGTCTGTTTTGATTTAGGGCTGGAATCATGCATCTCTTTAGTCTTAAGTTTTAGTTGAGCTTTCAAATCTCATGGAAGGTCAAGAGATCTACGGCTGAGATGTAGGGGGTGGTTGACTGAGTTGATTAACATTAATACATGAAAGGCTATGAGATCTATAGCTGAGATGAAGGGAGTGGTTGACTGAGTTGATTAACATTAATTGCGTATTAGGGAGGGAAAATGAGTATGATTAACACCGTTTTCAATTGACATTATGACGTTTTTGTATGAGAGAGAAAGTGAGGAGTTTGAAAATAGAGTTTAAATCAACGGCTGTGATTAAGTGTGGTTGGGAGATTAGATTAGTAATAATTACATGCTTAGGAGAAAAAAATGCAAGGGATTAAGGCAAACATGCTAACTCATCAAGTCTAACTTTTATAATAAAGGATAAGTTCGTAGGAGGACCTTCTTTGAGAATTTTTGCCTATATGAAATATAAATTTGATTATAATCAAATAATTAGATTCAACTATTTGATTCATTTGACTTTAAAAAAAAATTGGTTAGTCAAAAAAAAAAAAAAGGATTCAAGTGGCAGATTATAAATTCCAGTTAAAGAAGAATCGTTCAAAAATACTCAAATATGAATATTTATTAAAATAGTTTTTAACTAAAACTTATTTACTTTATGATCAAACTCAAAATTACTTCCTCCGTTTCTTTTTAAGTGTCTTTTTAAAAATTTAACATAAATATAACGATGTGTATTTTTGCACATTTTCTTCCTATTATACACTCATTTTAATCTACAAATAAATTACTATTTTTTTGCACTCACTTTATCTTTCTAATAAATTTAATATGTTATTTTTCTCTCGTAACGAACAATTGTCAGTTATTATCTTTTTCTCAAATAAATTCCTATTTTTTTGTGCATTCTCTCTCTCATAACAAACAATTTTCAATTTTCTAAATATGGTGCACATATTTTTAATTATTTTAAGTCAATATAAAAATTATTTCAACTTCACATTAGTCAAAAGTTAAGAAAAAAATTAACTTTCTTCCAACTCCTTTAATCAAAGTTAAGGCTTCAACTATGACTTCAACCAATGCTAGTGTCACACTTGAATTTTTAACAATTGTTACTCATCTTATTTATAGAATTTTAACTCTTCTTGGAACCATTGTTTGGAAAAAAAATTGTTTAAATTTAAAGATAACAAGAAACAAACTTTGTTTAAGAAAAACAAACTTTGTTTAAAAAAAAAAACTTTAGTTTTCCAAATAGATAACATTAATTAGTTTTATCGAAAAAGATAAAAGTAATTGACAAATGGTATAATTGACAAACCGTACCCTTAAAATACCAAAAAGACAGTTAAATAGGAACGAATAATTCACGCTAAAAAGACACTTAAAAAGAAACGGAGGGAGTATTAGAGATAAATTTAAAAAAGAAAATTGTTAACATGTGTCTTTAGAGTATTGTTTAAATATCGTGATAACTTTTACATTGAAAATTATGTAGTTATGGCTTTTATATGTGGTTGAATTTTTTTTGAACAAGTCAAAATGAATTATATCAACAAAACCAAAGTAATCCCTTCAGCACAAGGCATGCCAAGGAGACTACTAAATGTATAAACAGCCAACCGAGTAACAACACAATGGTGCTAGCTGATACCCAAACACATGAGGGGATTCGACCACCACAATGAGTACCAAAAACAAAAGTAACTTGCCCACCATAAAGAATAATATTTTACTTTTTCAAGTAACTGATAACTAGTGCATTCCTGATTTTTAAACTGTCTATTATTTCTTTCATTTCACAAGATCCAAGAGCGTCGAAGCCATATGAGCTGTAAAAATTTTGCCACTTTCTGACCACCTGTGTAATAAATAAATTGGTAGAAGTGATCTTGAATAACCTGTGTGTCCACACCATCAAAACCGATCCAAGCTCGCTCCAACGATCAAAGGGAGGTGAACGTTGGGCACAATAGAAGCATATGTTGAGCGTCTTCGATGTGGCCACACACAACCGAGCCTCAATAAAGATGACACCACGAGTCGCCAATTTTGATTTTGTTGGTAAGCTATCACGTAGCATCCTCCACGCAAAAATAGAGTCGTCTTATACGTGGTTGAATTGTATTTTCAAGATAAAATTTTGTTTTGTGGAATTTTTAAACAATGTTCTAAAGACACTTGTTAGCAAAAACTCATTTATTTATTTTCATTTTGTGTTAATAATATTTGCACGTTTGACCATCTAATTTTTTTTTTTCTTCAAAGAGACCATCTAATTCTTTGTACCGGTAATTTATTTATATCAATGTTTGCACTTTATTTTTTATTCCTTTTTTACGTTCAAGACTTTTCCATGATTTTATGTAACAAAAGCATATAATAGAAAATGATGGTTGCGTATTATGTATGCAAAAAATGTAATGTATATGCAAAAATAAAATTTAAAAAAGGCAAGGACTTTTTTTTCAGCAAAAAGAAATTCGTTTATGAAAAACGGAAAATAGAAGACTAGAGGAACATAGACTTAACCCAATAAAATAACAAGGAAAGAAACAAAAAGCAAATTAGAAAAGATAATCCTATTACATAAAGGTTCCATTATGTATTTTTTAATATAGTCGTTCCCAATAACCACGTCACTATAAGAACCAATAAACGATATCAGAAAAGTCTTAACTCAATTGGTATGGATAATATCAGAAAATGTATTACTTTGTTGGTCTTTTGCTTGTTTTTTGACTTGATTCTCTGCTAAATATGTAGAATGTAGTTGTAGTAGAACTAAGAAAAATGTTCTTCTCCCAACAAAAAACACTCCATCCAACTGAATGGACGAAAGTACCCCTGCGTGACTTAAGTCATGCTAGATACTTTCAGCGTGAGTTAACTCACGCTGCGTGATTTAACTCACGCTACTTTGGCTGGTGGCGTGACTTAACTCACACTCCTTTCTGCACCACATAAAACATGTTTTTCTGACAAGTTTGGACGGTAGTCAGATGGTAAAACTTACTTTTACACGTTTTTTGACTCACCATAATGGTTAGATACTACATAGGCATCCATCCCCCATATAAATACTCGTCCAACCTTCATCATTTCTCACACCATCATCTCGCATTCTTATCCTCACTCTCTCCTCCTCTTCCTTTTACAACAACAGTGTTTTTCCATCGTTGGCCCTTCATAGAAAGAGACCTCTTTGAAAATTCCAGGGATTGTATGAACGGTCAATGGAGATGGCAACACACTACAAAGAAGTGCGGTTTGTTTGGGTGCAAGGTTAACATTCAATGTCTCTTTCGCCTTAGACACGAAACATATCTTACCTCGATCCTCTTCTCCCCCACCATCTATTTCTCCTTCTCCTTCCCTTTCTCCCATGTCACCTTGCACCGCTAGAGGTTTAACTTTACGCCACTAGAGGTTTAGCTTTACCCCAAGAAGTTTAGCTTTACCCCAATCCCCTTCCCCCTGCCCCTTACAGATTTTGCTTTACTCTGTCACCTCCATCTTCTTCTGAAGCAGATGTAGTTTTACCCCAATTCTCCTTCCATAGACAAGAAACATACCTTATTGTAAATATATCGATATAATAATAAAATGAGATTTTATGTGTATCAATTTTGTTCTTTTATTTATTTTTGTTTATATTTGCATTTATTTTATGATTTTGGCATCTAAAAAATATAATGTCTTCGAAGACTAATTAAACCCAATGTAAATTTGAATAAAGTTGTGTATTGAATAGATTCGAATAAAGTGGCACAAGTACACAAAATCAATTAAAAATTACACAATTTTATTTAGTTTTAATTTCATTTACATTACATTACATTCTCCCTAAATATATATGGTATCATCATGATGTTGGATTTAAGTTTAATTTTTGCAAGTTTGCGGAAAATGTTGGGATTGAAGTGTCATATACTTCGGAGATTTGCAACTTTCTTTGAAAAGTCAAAAGAATGAAGAGATCACAACACATGTATTCTAACAAATCAACTATATAAGTTCACACATTGAATCCCTTCATATAGGATGAGTATGGACGTAAAGGAATGAGGTGCATTTTCTTACGCCCCACTCATCCTATAGAAAGGAATTCAATGTGAAAACATATATAGTTGATTTGCTAGAATACATGTTGTGTTCTCTCCATTCTTTGACTTTTCAAAGAATTTGCAAATCTCTACTGATGACAGTCCGTCATTTCAAATTTTTAGAGTCTTTTTATGATATTTTTGAGTTCACAAGCAAGCTTAAGCAGCAAGAAAAGCAAGAAAAACTGAAGAAACAGAAAAAAGGAAATCGTGTCACGATTACTGAAAAACGTGTCACGATTTAGAGCTCTCAAGAATCATGCATTCGACATTGGTGAAAACGTGTCACGATGGCAAAAACATGACACGATTATGGAAACCCTAATTTGAGAGGTTTGTTACACAATGCAGAAACGTGTCACGATTTACTTAAATCGTGCCACGATTTTAGGAGAAGTTGTTGCCTATTTAAGCTGAAGACTATTCTGAAAACAAGAATTACGAATTGGAGAGATCAAAGTGTGATTTTGAGACCTAAAGACGGCTAGGAGGGTGATTTCTTCAACCTTCTATCAGTTCATGTATGTTTTAATTCCTATATTGATTATGCTATTTGTAAACTCGATTATATGTAGCTAAATCTCTTAGAGATTAGGTCTGAGATGATTCTGTGTAACCTAATTGAAACACGTTGTTGTGAAACTCTATCTACTGTGAATGACAATCTAGTTTTTATTCAATTCATATGTTCTTAATGATTTTTATATATTGACACCATATAAACATGATTTCGTGAGAATGAATGACTACTGACCATAACTTTCAACTTAGACCTAATTGAATTGTTCAAATAAACAGGGTTAGTCTAGGAATGGACAATCGTTCATTTGTGATATTAAGTTAACGTTCTTAAAACCTTCAAAGAGTATCAGAATACCTAAGGAATTAGGGGTTGTACTATGAGAAGAGGGTCCTAAGTCAAGGGATTGATTAGGGCTATTTTGTTAATCATCGTGAAACTAGAGAATCATCCGTAAGAAATAGGTGCAGCATACCAATTAGGGGAACTCAGAGGATTCGAAAGACCTGATTTCATCTCTCTCCTTATCTTTTCCAAAACTATCTTTATTTAATTTTATGCAATCAAAACTACTGCCTCGGGCACTAAAATGATTTACATATCCTAGATATTAACCTTATTGCTAAATTGAGATTAACACAGTCCTTGTGGATACGAACTTATAAATTTTATTACTTCGATAGTTTTAGTACACTTGCTAAAAGTCTATCAAGTTTTTGGCGGCGCTGCCGGGGACTGTTGAATCATTTGAATTTGGTAGTTTCGTTATTATTTAGGATTTCTGTCAGTTATATTTTTGTTTATATATATAAAAAAAATTACTCTTGTTGCTTTTATTTTATCTTGTGCGGTGCTATGATGGTATCTTTTTCTTTTTGTTGTATATGCGAGGTCAAGCAAAATACTATTTGATTTAGGATGGGAGATATGCCATCTAGATGCACATTAGGGGACTATGGTATAGGAACACACAGATGTCTTTATCACTCATGGGTTTCAACCGGCGAACCCAATTGCCTTCAACATAAAAAATTCAATTCCTGTGGGTCTTAGAGAAAATCAATATGATGGAGGATCACTTCATGACCCATACGAACACTTGAGTATATTTTATGAATCTTGTTCGTTCTGCTGCCCAGATGGAGTGACTGAAGATCAAAAGAAGTTGCAATTGTTCGCTTTAACATTAACTGGAAGAGCAAAATATTGGTTGCATGCTCTGTCTAATGGTACAATTCAAAAATGGAATGAGTTAGAAGAGAAGTTTTTGAAGCGGTTCTTTCCATTATCGAATTTGTTGAAGAAGAGGGCAGATATTAGTGGTTTCAAACAAGGTGATACATAATCTCTCTATGATGCTTGGGAGAGGTTCAGACTGTTATTGAATAGGTGTCCACCACATGGTTTTGATATACTGGACCAGATGCAAATATTTACACACGGGATGAATTTTCAAACTAGGATGCTCCTTGATGCCTCAGCTGGGGGTAGTATAAGAGAGAAAACAGACCTTGAGGTTCAAACCCTAATTGAGATCATGGCTCAGAATGAGTATTGTGTTAAGATTGAGTGAGATAGGAGTTATTGGAGCGAATGAGAATACTATTATCCTGGCTAGTCAGGCCTTGATGAGTAAACAAATAGAAGCAGTTTCGAAACAGGTACAAGCCATAAGTATAAGACAAGTTCAAGTCCAACAGATTCAACAACCACAAACAAAGCCAACCACACTTGAAGAAGTCTTGACGAGTTTCATCAAATTAACCCAAACCAACTTCCAAGAGATAAAGTCAAATCAAGAAAGTGTGCAAAGGAACAATGAAGCTTACTTTTAGAACCTTGAAACTCAAATTGGGCAGTTGTCAAAACTGATGGCAGCACAATCAAGGGGAGGTTATTGTGGCAATACTTCCAACAATCAAAAGAATGACGCATGTAATATGATTAGAGTGAGTGATGGGAGAGTAGCAACTATCCTTATGGGAGTGGATAAGAGTAATAAAAAGAAAGTTGAGTGTGAATCCAAAAAGGAGGGAGATAAAATAGAGAAACTCATAGATGCAGACTCCATTTTGAGAAAGTCTAAAAGTCAGCTCCTCAAGGATGGTGATAAGCCTCAAGTGATTCCATACTATGTGAAGTTGCCTTATCCTCATTTTAGTAAAAATAGGAGAATGTTGAATATCCAAAGAATAAAAATTGCAAAGTCATTGAATTGAGAACCAGAAAAGTGCTCAAGCAGGTGAATCTTGAGAGCACCAACAGAAAGGTTGATGAAGTGGATAGTAAAGATGAAGTTGAAAATGAGCAAGAAGAAAAAAATAAAAATCAAAAGGGAATGTTTGTTGAATCAAAGTGGAAATATCCACCGTAGGTGCGTCAAGCTTGATAACGTAAAAAGAAGCGCTTGATGGGAGGCAACCAATCCTTTTCTTATGTTTTTGTTTTCAGTATTTTATTTCTATTGTTGAGTCAAACAATTTTTCTTTAATTTTCATTTTGGATTAACTTAGTTGTATCCCCTGTGATGTAATTGAACTTGCACTTGTTTATTATTGATGAATTTGCTTGTTTATTGACCTTTTCCAGTCTAGTAACAAATATTTGTGCAAGTCGTATTTCAAAAGTTGATAAGGAGGAGTGACTTGATGTTTAAAAGGCGAAGTGTACGACAGTGCAAGATAGGTAGTCACAACTCCCAGAAATCTAACACTATAAGGTTCATGGCCAAATTTTATTTTTTCCAGTTTTACTTATATAGAGTGTTCCATGCAACTACATTTCTAGAACTTGCATTGTTTCTCTACTGTTGATTGGTCTTTTTCATATACACACTGAGGCAAAAGTGTTTGGTCTTGTGAGACTTTTGAAGCCTACCCTGATTTTAATTGTTATATTTTATCCTTTTTAATCCAAATTGAGCTGGTAGGTTTAGATCCTTTTTGTTCGGTGACAAACTACAAATGAAGCCTAGAAACTTTTAGAATTTAACCCAAATGTTATATCTGAGTTAGGCATTGTAGAATGTTGCTAAATAATAAGTTTGAGGTTGCTATTGAAATTTTCAACCAACTAAGTTTGGGTTGGGGGTACTAGAGAACAAAGAACATTATCATGAAAAATACACTAAAAATGGTGTATAAAAAAAAGGAGAAAGTAGAATGAAAAAGGGACGAACAATGAAAAATTTGAGTATCTTTAAACTCGATTGTCCCAACAAGTTACAAGTATTCTCTAGTACCTTTACAAATTGTTGTTTCAAGGGGTGAATGAGGGATTTAATTCATGCTTTAATTTCCGTAGGAGTGCCTAACTCAAATTTTGTGTAGCCTACTTATCCAAATAATGTCCCACCTTTACCTAAGCCCTGTTATAACCATTTAAGACCTCAAAGTGTGTTGTGATTTTGATTTTGATTGACGTTTAGAAACTTTTCAAGTGTATGGTAATATGTAGACTTGCATGTCGACTGTGTGTGAACCCTATTCATGTTGTTGCGCGGAGTTGTGAATTGGTGGATGCGTACAGGTCAAACTAGCTCATCTTTAGCTAGAAAGGAGTTGAACTTTTGGGTACTATCGCTTGATCAGGTAATTGTTATTTTACTGTCGATTGTCAATATTGCCTTGAGGACAAGGAATTGTTCAAGTTTGAGGTTGTGATGACAGTCCGTCATTTCACATTTTTAGAGTCTTTTTATGATATTTTTGAGTTCACAAGCAAGCTTAAGCAACAAGAAAAGCAAGAAAAACTGAAGAAACTGAAAAAAGGGAATCGTGTCACGATTACTGAAAAACGTGTCACGATTTAGAGCTCTCAAGAATCATGCATTCGGCATTGGTGAAAACGTGTCACGATGACAAAAACGTGACACGATTATGAAAACCCTAATTTGGGTGGTTTGTTACACAAGGCAGAAATGTGTCATGATTTACTTAAATCGTGCCACAATTTTAGGAGAAGTTGTTGCCTATTTAAGCTGAAGACTATTATGAAAACAAGGGTTATGAATTGAAGAGAGCAAAGTGCGATTTTGAGACCTAGAGACGGCTAGTAGGGTGATTTCTTCAACCTTCTATCAGTTCATGTATGTTTTAATTCCTATATTGATTATGTTATTTGTAAACTCAATTATGAGTAGCTAAATCTCTTAGAGATTAGGTCTGAGATGATTCTGTGTAACCCTAATTGAAACATGTTGTTGTGGAACTCTATCTATTGTGAATGACAATCTAGTTTTTATTCAATTCAATTGTTCTTAATGCTTTTAATATATTGACACCATATAAACATGATTTCGTGAGAATGAATGACTACTGACCATAGCTTTCAACTTAGACCTAATTGAATTGTTCAAATAAACAGGGTTAGTCTAGGAATGAAGAATCGTTTATTTGTGATATTAATTTAATGTCTTAAGACCTTCAAAGAGTATCAGAACACCTAAGGAACTAAGGGTTGTACTCTAAGAAGAGGGTCCTAAGTCAAGGGATTGATTAGGGTTATTTTGTTAATCATCGTGAAACTAGAGAATCATCCGTAAGAAATAGGTGCAGTATACCAATTAGGGGAACTCAGAGGATTCGAAAGACCTTATCTCATCTCTCCTTATCTTTTCCAAAACTATCTTTATTTTCTATTTATTTAATTTTATGCAATCAAAACTACTGCCTCGGGCACTAAAATAATTTACACATCCTAGATATTAACCTTATTGCTAAATTAAGATTAACACAGTCCCTGTGGATACGAACTTATAAATTTTATTACTTCGATAGTTTTAGTACACTTGCTAAAAGTCTATCAAGTTTTTGGCGCCGCTGCCGGGGACTGTTGAATCATTTAAATTTGGTAGTTTCGTTATTATTTAGGATTTCTGTCAGTTATATTTTTGTTTGTATATATAAAAAAGCAAGAATTAAAACTTAAATTCCAACAAAATAAAGACACTACATAATAATGAAAAACCTAATCATAATCTTCAGGTTATGGTAGAATCAAACTCTTTAGAATATCTTCAGGCGATCTCAACAACGTGACAAACATATCGATCTACGGGAATATGATGTGCTGACAAAAAATTGAGAACATGCTCCTCAGATCGTTGTTGTTCGTTAACTCTGGTTGACTGAACGTTATTCTCCCCTCGTCGAACATGGACGTTCATACGGAACGTATTCCACCCTCCTCATATCTCTGACGTTGAGTCCTTGGTTGATTTCATTCATCTGATCCTTGAGACCTTTTAACGTGACATTAATGTACCGAACCTTGAAAACTGATGATTTCCACCGTTGAAGTGTATGTAAACACTGAACAAATCAGCCATTATTTCAAATCTACACCATAAAAAATTAAACAATCAATGAAAAAATCATTCAAACATTTCATCAAACACTTGGAGTGTAAATTATACATAAACCCTAAAACTCATAACTACAACATAAACATGTAAACATCTAAACAATTAAGCAATATAAGTCATTTACATGTAACATTGTATCATTTCTTGCCAAAAAAATTAAAATTTAAACAAACCCTAAAATTAAAAAATTATAATTTAAGAGGAAAAGTCTAACATATAAACATAAAAAGGTTAGTGGTGTTTGATTATGAAAACTTACCTGTTATTGGAGTGTTGTTTGATTTCAACTTGAAGAAATTTGGATTAGGGTGATTTGAGAGAGATTTTGGTGATTTTAGATGTGAAAGAGGAAATGAGGAAATGAGCTTCTGTCTAACCTTTAAATGGACAAGCAGCGTGAGTTAACTCATGTTGGCCTTCAGCGTGACTTAACTCACGCTAGGGGCATTTTTGGAAGTTTGGTTGGGAGTGAGCAAAACTTGCTGGGAGAAGAGCATTTTTCTAGAACTAAAACTTGTACAATAACTAATTCAGTAGTGATACCTGGTACCTTAACTAACACAAAGTTTTAATCAGACTCGTGACAATGGGATCACTCTTACCTCCATGTCTAGCATCCATTTTGGCATGCCTTAAATCAAGATCAAACTAAGAATTTCAACCTTCTAATTTATCATATGCCCTAGTTTGAGAGTTAAGACCCACTTCAAAAACTTGCAACTATCATTCTTTTAAGTCCACCAAGCGTTGATGCAGGTCCTTTATTAATGGATTTTTTTTTGTGCAATACGTGAATCACCACTCCTAAAATCTCTACCTACAATGATATCATCAATATTAATACATTTTCGTGGATTTACCTCATAAGAAATTGAAAGAATTAGAAGAAGAAAAATGATAAATAGCAAATGATATGATAGAAGGAAAAAATAATAATAATCAGGGTCGGTCCAAGGGGGCTGCCACTAAAACAAAGGATTTGGGTCTTCAAATTTTGTAAGCCTCGTATCAGGCCACCAAATTCTTTTGGCTTTAAACATATTTTCGTGTGTCAAATTCTTTAAACATTTTCTCGTCTAACTCAATTAGTAGTAAAATTGAGAGTTGTAGACTTCTAACTCGTGTTGCAAGTTTGGTCATAAAGTAGTTACTTTATTGGTTATACATATCTTATTAAATTCTTTTGTCTTTGGATTTTTATGAATATGATGTTATATGCAAAAATAAAAAAGTAATTTATACTTGTGTTATAATTCAATAGTTTTTTTTAATCAATGTTATAATTCAATATTATATGTTTATATTTCGAGATTGAAGAATAAGTAAATAATGTCTATATGAAATATAATTTTCAACATATATTACTAAAAATTAAATTCCTGTTTTTAAAAAGTTCTTGCACTTATAAGCTTAAGTCTAACGAAGGAGTTAGGCTTTGGTAGTCTGATTAATCAATATTTGAATATTGACTGGGAGCGATACCCGCATTTAGTTTTCGACATGCCTCAAGTAAAATTATACACTTAATATTATTAATTTTTATCTTTTCATGCCAACACACTAAAAATGTCTTAATTTAAAGTTTGATTTAGACCTACAAATACATTGGGTCGACCCTATTAATAATTAAGTGATATTGTAAAGTAACTTTTTTTTTTTTGAGAGGTTGTAAAATAACTTATAATTTAGGACACCATTGTTTTACAAAGATATATATAATTTAGGATTGATTTAGTAGATAAATATATCCAATACTCCCTTCATCACAAAACATTATGTCTCACATTAGTGAAACAAATAATTTTTTTTTTGAAGAAGCTAAATTAGTCCACTCAAATTGGCACCAGAGAGAATCGAACCTGAGACCTTGAGGAGGAACACACTCCCATATCCCAAGCCAATACCACCAGGCCAACCCAAATAATTTTTAGTGAAACAAATAATTGTCTTCAATAGCTATCGTTTTTAGTTTCCAATGCAATTTTAATCACTTATTTTTCAATTGCATCATCTAATTAATGTTATCTTCGTCACTCCTGTGTTATTGTTCTCAAGTTTGCGTTTATAATAATGAAATTTCACCAATATTTAATATGGACAAGTGAGTAAAATTATTATCCTCTTTCTTTCATTTAATTTTATTTTTGACAAAATTACATTTGTGGTCCCTTAACTTAATTTCAGATAACATATATGCCCTTTTATGTTTTTTACGTCACTTTTGCACTTTTGGATAATTTGCATATGAATTTTCAAGCTTCAAATCTATGATTTTATTTCCTTATGACCACTCAGTTTTCAAATCTATTGCCTTTCACCCATATTTGAATATGAATATTAGATTATAAGCTTGAAAATCCATATGAAAATTGATCAAAAGGACAAAAGTGGCGTGAAAAAATATAAAAGAACAAATCGTTACCTAAAATTAAATTACACCACATGAAACTCATGCACACAATTTTGAGGTTTTGAGTTTGTATTGTGTAGAAAATGTGAAGTAAAAGTCGCACTTTGGATGAAAAATTGAATGTTGAGCAACATATCAAAGAGATGGTTGATAAATCTAATGCTTAATTTTTTTTTTGATAAAAATGTGATATCAAGTTCTTTTTGTGCGACTCATGTTCTTGGTCGAATGTGAATGATTCTCTGGGTTCCTCTCATGATCTAACAGTAATATCAGTGAATGTTGAGCAACATATTCTTAATTAAGATGTTTTGTCAAGATTTCTGTGTGATCGTTATTGATCTATTGTGGATGATCCCCTAGACTTCCTTCGTGGTCCAACGGTTTGAACCCATATAAATGTGTTCAGCTTAGCACCCTTGATATTCTTAGTTGATTTTGACCTCAAGTACTTTATCATATTTTCTTAATTTGTGAGAAATTGTTAAATGTGAGATATTTTGTGACTTTGTGAGTATATTATTCGTGGTTATTTCATGTAACCACAATTTTGAAAATTGCCTACAATGGAACTGATGGAATATTATGACTCGAAACTTATAATGAATTGTTTTTGTTGCGGATGCTAATGTTTCTTCACTGTCCAAAAAAACATTAAAAGATCAACTAATATATGTACAAAAAAATATATCAACTAAAATGAAATGGAGAAAAAAATCGCATGTCCCAAGTGTACAATTTATACATGGGTCATGTTAACTTGTACCCTTAAAATTAAGAGCACAAGTTAATTAAGAATCTAATAGAAGAACTAAAACACAGACTTTCTATTGAAAATATAATTTTTGCAAGCTTTCAAGATATTAAATGTACAATTTTTAAAATTATATGTTCTTATTTGACTTCTTAATTTAGGATTGAGATTGGAATTAAAATACTTTACGGCGGAACAATCACGATGACTTTAATATAATTTTCGTATATTCTATGAGAAAAATAAAAATGAATGATAAATAATAAACAAGATAAAATAGGGTAATATAAGTGAGACGTTGAAGAGTAAGACGTTGATGTCAATCACTCTAACATAGTCGAGAAGACAAAAATGATAGATAAGGAAATATGTTCCATTATTTTGTACCTTATAGATAAAATGTTTAGGGAAGTTACGAAGGAGATGACCGTGATGACAAATTGAACTAAGTTGAAATCGTTGTACATGACCAAATCATTGAGGACTATGTTCTTTCATAACGGTAAAGTTAAACTTTGTTATTGAGAAATTAACATAACTTAACAAAATAATTGATCATTTAAAGAATCTTGAAGTGAGCCTTGATGACGAGGATATAAATTTACTTTTACTAAGTTTATCATCTAGATCTTTAGAGCACTTCAAGGATGCCCTCCTTTATATAAAGAAAGCTACTATCATCTTGGATGAGGTCCAATCAACCATTAGGACCAAGGAGATAACCAAGCTTAAGGACTTGAAGATTTAAGATATTAGGGAATGCTTGATTGTAAAGGAAAACACCAAAAAGGAATAAATAGATGTCTAAATCCAAATTAAGGAGGAGCAAAAAATCGAAGTTGAAAATTTTCAATTATCACAAGAACGGTTGCTTCAAGAAAGACTGTTTCGATAAATAGGGCAATGATAGTTTCATGTAAGTTGCAATTTTTCACTAGATGGTTACGAGAGTACATGTGCACTAGCGGTGACTAGTTGAGAAACTGAAAAGACTTTGGTCATGAACTCTGGATGCTCTTATAAACATGTCATGAGAAGGAATTCTTTGAGATTTTGGTGGCAAAAAAAAGGTGGAGTTGTTTGCCATCAGAACAATAAAGCTTGCAAGGTTCAAGGTATAAGTTCCATTTGTCTAAGATGTTTGACAATAGTGAATTCCATTTACAAGATGTGAGGCATGTTTTCGAACTTAAGTGAAATTTATTATCCATAAACATGTTTGATGGATTATGATACTACACTAGGATTGTAAAACGGTGGCAATATCACTACATCAAAATGACTCAGTTGAACGTATGAATACACCTATTTTGAAGCGTGAAAGATGTATGTTTCTTGTAGGTTGTCCAAAATTTTGAAGGTGACTTTGTGAATACTAAAGCTTACTTAATCAACAAACTCAAGATACATATCGAGGGTTGGAGTGGGAATCCGACATACTACTCTGGTTTTAATGATTTCAAAGCTTTGACGTTTACACATATTAAGCAAGACAAACTTAATGCTAGGGCTATGACATGTGTCTTCATTGGTTATCTCGAAGGCGTAAAGGGTTACAAGTTGTTCAAGATGGAACCTTAAGGACGATCATGTATCATAAATAAGTATCAATGTTACTTTTAGTGAAACCCGCATGGGGATGAAATGCATAGACCTATAGAACATATACTAAAAAACAGGGACGAAGCAAACTCGGTGTTTGGTGGATTCTTCCACTAATGAGACAAGAGATGAAGACGGGAATGAGACTCCAACATCAAATTATTGAGGAAGACAACCAATAGTGGCTCTTGGCTACCAGATAGCTAGAGATATTGAAATGGTGGATATCGGTCCACAATGGATATATGACTACGCTGATATGCTTGTTTATGTTCTTTAGGTGGTTGACAAGCTGCATGACCCAAAAGCAAAGAACTTCAAAAAGAAAATTGAGAGCAAAGAGAGCCATAAATAGTTTAAGGCGATGAATGAGAAAAATGGTAATTCATTGGAGAAGAACCAAAACTTCGAAGTTCGTGGAACTACTTTAAAATCCTAGAGTAGTAAGATGTAGATCTGCAAGAGGATAAAAGACATTCATGGTTGAATTATAAAGTAAAGTCACATATATGATTGACTTTGGTGCGGATGCAATTTCTTTTCTTCAAATTGACACCGCAAGAAAACTAAACTTTTCCATTTCGAGAAAATAAAACAAAAGCAAACTCTTAATTATTTTGAACATTTAAAATTGAAATA
>Ga0315915_1001333_pt1 | contig 29599 bp, 15 predicted proteins | sample MpolbnodulesMG_FD_207738 | JGI IMG/M metagenome (GOLD analysis project Ga0315915, IMG submission 207738) | Medicago polymorpha root nodule microbial communities from Los Angeles, California, United States - branched nodules | ecosystem: Host-associated > Plants > Roots > Nodule | place: USA... | reverse complement strand
ATAATGTTTTTTTGCTTCTGTTTTGTGTTGTTTGATTACCCTAATTTGATTACCCTAATATGCATGTTACAGAAGGTTTGTCCTCTACTCGGCGCGTAAGGGAGGCAAGGCATGCTTCCCGTAGGAGGGAGCGTACCCAACTGATGGAGGAGGAAGGTATTGTTGCTCCGAGGCGTCGGGTTGGCAGAGGACGTCGTGCTAATGTCGAGCCTCAGCCGGAACCGAAGCATGTGCAAGAGGATATGAACGTGCAACAACAACAAAAGGAGGAGGATGAGTTTCAGGAGAAGCTTGAGGCAATGGAGGAGGATATGGAAGACGTGCAGCCGCGGCAAAGGCGGACGAGGAAGAAGCGTGTAGTGGACTCTGAACCATTTGATGACTACCCCGGTGGCCCACACAACACTAGCTTGCTGTGGAGGTACCATGTGCACGTGGCCAGGAAGGCGGTTTATGGTGTGGTATTTTTTAATTTTAAACTTACTTTAATATGTTGTTAATCTTTGTGAAAATGATGTTTATATTCGTGAAATTGATGTTTATTAATGTTACTTTAATAAATTGTTGAACTGCTCTGTTTGTGAAGCCATCAGTGTAAACTGATGTTTAGGTATTGTTTTTTATTATTTGTAGTGGCGTGGCAATATAAAATGCATCAACAACGGAAAGAAGATAGAGACGATGATACCACCCCTATCATGAATGTACGGTGGTGGGAAGCCAGAATACAGGGCACCGGGCTTGGTTGGCTTTAGGATACCAGCTAGAGCCCGATTGATCACAGTCTGATATGTGCGTTTGTGGAGAGGTGGCATGAGGAGACTTCGAGTTTCCCCCTTCCGTTTGGGGAGATGACAGTGACACTTGATGATGTGTCATGTTTGCTGCATCTCCCCATTGATGGCATGCTTCTGTCCCATAGTACTATCTCACGGGACGAGGCAGTGGCGTGGATGGTGGAGCAGTTGGGGTCTGATCCGGGTGAAGCTGCAGTTAAGGTGAAGAGGACCAAAGGTGCACATTGTCGATTCAGCTACTTGAGGAGGATTTTTCAAAGACCGTATATTGGAGTAGTTGGCGTTGGAGACTGAGTACGGTGTGAATCAGGAGGTGCAGAGGTTGCGGGACCAGGTTGTCCGCATATATTTGCTATACTTGGTGGGGATCACGCTCTTCACTGACAAGAGCGCGACTACTGTGGATGTTGTCTATCTCAAGTACTTTAGAGACCTTGATCTTGTTGCTGGTTATTCATGGGGAGCTGCGGCACTAGCTCACTTATATAGGGAGCGTAACAAGGTTGCACATTGGAACTGTGGTCAGGTGTCGGGATACCTGACTTTGTTGCAGGTATAAATTAAAAATGATGTTTTGTTTTATTAAATGTAAGTGTTTATTGTTTGTATATTTACATGTGGTTGTTATTGTTGCAGGCTTAGGTGTATCAACACCTCCAAGGTATGGGAAGCAAGGATGCCTCGGCAAGATATCGGGATCCACGCGCGATGCTTTTTCTACCACTCTCTGATTTGTGCACAACAGACAACTACAAAAACCTACTGGATAGGCTAGATCTGAGTGGCGTTGTCATGGCCTCATATGGAGAGCACCGTGAGGCATGTCCGTTTGAGCGGGTCAGCCTTTTCACTGGATGGCTCAGAAACGGAGACCGCACAGTGAGATATATGTCGAAGCGGGTTCTTCGTCAGTTTGGGAGGGTTCAGACCATACCGAGGCATCCCGTTGAGGTTGCACCTCCTGAGACTAATTTGGGGCAGATCTCACTCCGCTTTCAGCATGCTCTTGATCATGCACTGACTCCTGAGTAGTTGGGGCAGCATGCAGTTCATGGCGTGGAGGCAGTAGATGGATACATCGAGTGGTTTTATCTCCATTCTCATCCACGCATGATTCTTCCTGATATCCAGATACCGGTGCCGATGCCACCGGAGCGTGAGGTCCTTGATGCGCCAGCTGCTCAGGAGGATGAAGATGTTGGGTACTTACAACTTAGCGGAAGGATGAGCCGCATCAGAGACCATATCTATGTTGTGATGTCAAGTGGTGTGGTTTCGCGAGGGTCTGAGGAATGGCAACATTTGGAGGAGGTATTGAGAGAGGTGCATGATGGGAAAGTTTACCGTCGTCGGGGAGCTACTGAGGGTGGCAGGGGTAGCAGAGGTGGTGGCGGTGGTACGGGTGTAGTTATTAGGGGCTGATTGTAATTTTCAATCATGTTATGTTATATTTGAATATTTTGGATGATTTTTAATTATGTAACACTTGGATTATTTTTATTTTTATGTTTTATTAATTTTTGAAAATTATATTATGTTGTTAATTGTTATGTTATAAGTTGAATTTTCTGTTTGAACAACTGGTCAAAGGCCAAAATGTTGGAATACATTCTCTAAAATAGGGGCTCAGCCAAAACAGATGGCTTTTGCCACTGTTCTGATGTAGTTCGAATTTCCGGAATGTTATTACACCTTTCGGATTATGTAATCCGGAACATCATTTCCCACCCCCATTTGTTGACTTTCAACGGGGTGATTTACACATTTCGGATTACATAATCCGGAGTTTGTGCAAAATTTTCAGATTATGTACTCCGAAATCATCTATTCAAAACTGGCACCAACATTCATCAAGGTGGTTGAGGTGCCAAAATCCACGAATTTGTACCGGAATTTAGTTTTCGGAAGTTGTTCGGATTTTATATTCTGGATCAAGGGTATTTTTGGAAAAAATAGGGCGCGCGAGGAAAGTTATAGGGTGGAAAAATGTAATCTCTAAAATGAATGTGGCACTTACAATTTGGTGGTGGCAGCAGTCCATTAGACAAGGTTTGGGCTCAGTTGCGAATTTGCGATAACAATAACATGTGTACTATATATGTAGTAATTTGGTGGAGTAGTTGGGGGAGTGTTTTGGAGGTTGAGAAAGTGTAGTTTTTTTTTTTGTGGGTGCAAGAGAAAGTGTAGTTTAATTTGACGTTGTCAAAATTGGAATTTTGCTTCAGGTCATAAGGGAATAGCAAAATTGTAAATCGTAAAATCACAATCAAAATCGAAGGATTTTACTCAAGGACTTTTATAGAATCGATATAAGATAGAAGAATTGCAAATCGCAATCAAAATCGATGGATTCTACCAAAACAAAAATAATGCTAAATATATGTTATAAATTGCATATAGTCATAAATGACTCAAAGTTCAAAATCCATAAAATACATATACATAAATGACTAAAAGCCTAGATGCCAAATATTTTTTAGTAGTCATAATAATGCTAAACAACCTAGAAAAAATACTTAATGGCAAATCCTAGATGCCTCACAAAATACTTCATAAGTGAGTAAGTGGTTATTAAGTTTCAAGGTAAAGACTAGATGGCTAACAAACTACAATAATGGATTTTTTTTTTTTTTTGTGGTGGCTAGGGTTCGAATCCAGGACCTTGCAAATATTATGCATGAAACAATGATGGATTGAAGGAAAGGATGATGGGTTGAAGGAAAGACACAATCTAGTTAAGTTTAGTTCATTTTGAACTAGATGATCTGTGATGAGGAAGTGTGGTGTGAAGTGAAAGAATGAATTTTTTTGGCCTTTATGGTATTTATAGAACCAGTTCATGTGTACAAATTGTGTCATTTGATGAATTGGGTCAAAAGTTGACCCGTACTAAAAAAATCTTTCAAAATCCTTTAAAATCCTGTGATTATGAACGGATTTCACAATTTTGTGCAATTTTGATGCGATTTTATTAGAATTTTGCCTGTTTTAGGCTTCTGGTATGAATTTGAGTCGTTGAAGCTAAGTAAAGTCGCAAAATCCTAGATTTTGTGACCTAAATCGCGATTTTGACAACAATGCTAACAAGGACAAAGGGGTCATAGTATATGACTGTCTTCATGATTATGCAGGTGGGAATTAATGCCTTATTAAAACCTTTTCCAAACCTTCCTTTGTGCCAGGGGACTACCGATTTTAAAGCATGCAATATTGCATTAGTTGATGTTAATAAACGTTGGTTCAATGGTCCCTGGCTGAGCAAATGTTCCAATTGCCGAGAGGTGTTGTATATGTTATTAGCATTTTTGGACATGTCCTCGTGAGCTTAACTCAGTTGGTAGGAACAATGTATAATATATGTAAGGTTAGGGTTCAAACCCCAAACACCACAAAAAAAATACATTTTTGGACTGAATTCCTTATCCCCATCACCTGCAGAGTTAGCTGATAGGGCGAGAGTGCACAACTACGTTAGTTTTAGTATAATAGATTGTCGAATTCACATATATAAACCAATTTACAAGTACCACTATTTATCGTTTCTTTGTTTATCTAAGGCAAATCTCAAAACAATTTGTTTCGCGCGTAAAAGTAAAATAATGAATTTAATATAATAATAACAACGTGAGTCTGGAATGTAGTTCTCATCGACCATTGATACTCACAAAGCAATACTTTTACAATTAAAACAAGATAATTTTCTTCGCGGAATTAAATTAAGTTAAAGATACCTTTTACTCAAACGTAAGCGGTGCCAGAAATCAAACCTTATAATTGCACGCTTTCACGTGGTACGAATTACAACTTCGAAGTCTTGTGTTGAAAAAAATAATTAATTCTGACTTGAAAAAAGTAATTTTACTAGAAAAAAATTTAAAGGTACCGTCAGGTTTTGTGGCATCCGTTATCGGATTTTAGACTTATAACTGCTAGCTTTCGCTTGCACCATTATAATTCTAAAATCTCTCTTGGAAATACGAATTTTCTAAATTAATTTAAAAAAACGTTTTTAAAAATTAATTTCCGAATTTTCTAAAGTCAAATACCCTTTTCACTCTTTTGATGTGAAAGATCGAAGTGAAAGAGGTATCACGGTGTTTCTACTTTCTTAGTAAACTTTTAATTTGAAAAAAACCGAATGGAACAGCATCAGAGGAAATAATATGAACATCAGCAGCAATATTATTAAAGCCAAATCACGCGACACATTAGCAAACAATAAATAAATAATGAATAGTATAGCAACACGGCAGTGGTAGCGCGTAAATTAAATTAAATAAAATAAAATAAAGCAAAGCTGAAACTTCAAACTGTATAAAAATAAGGGTCTTGGAATTTATCATAGCAAAAAGGTGTACATACTAACTAAAAACTCCTAAAATCATGCGGGAGATGTGCACCAACAGTTGGATCATATAAAAACTTAAGAGTAATGTGGGAAAAATTGGATTCCGGGTCAATGACATCATGCTTCCTTTTTGAGTTTTGTCTTTTCTTCGTTTTCACTTCCAACACTCAAGTACTTTGACACAAGGAAAACACCGGCCGTAACCGTGCAAAACACAATAATATACTCTAAAACAAATGGATATCAAGTTATTTTGACATTGTATTTTACGTGTTATCAAATTCCCCACACTTGAACCATTGTTTGTCCTCAAACAATTTAGCTTGCAAATGGAAAAATTAAATGCAACAACTTAACATAAAAGGACTAAAAAAAAAACAACATCACAAATACTCATACGTGGTTTCAAAGTTGAATCGGTCAAAGATTAATTATCTAGGTACTAGAATCAACACCAAAGGTATTGTGACAACATAAACCGCACTTTGCAGACAAAAGTCTCCCTCCTAACATACTAACTTAAATCATCCAACTGTATCTTAGTCTCTTACTCTTATTTCGTTCATCCTCTTTCATTTGAGACGGTCACATTAAGACCTTTGAGTATCTATATTATTGTCACACATATGGTAGAAAAACTGGTTAGCGTATTTAACACATCTTTCTTTTGAATTTACACACTTTGTGCACATAAGCATTTTTCTTCTTTTTGATTTTTCAAGGCTTAACCATTACTGACCCCTTTATTTATTTTTCGCTTATATTCATAGACTAATTGGGTCGGATTTAGGCAAATGTACCAAATCGTTTACCAAGTAATAAAGTTAAGTATCATATCGTATCTACAGGGATTGTTGTTTCAACTAGGCAATTTATGTTACTTACTTGAAAATAATTAAAATAAATAAAACAGTAAAATATAAAGGGTAAATAGGTTTTGCAATTTGATCTATTTGCAACAGAGCAAGATTTACCTGTTTTGATTGTAGAATGTTAGCGCGCGGTTAGGATACTTTGAATCTCATTTATTTATTTGTTAGAATTACTTAACAATCAAGTCTTATTCAACGTTTTCTATCTAAGTGATAAATTCTTGGGGTTTTACTACCGATTGGCTGTCAAGTTGAACATGCTAATCACAAGGGTAGGTACGTGTGGGGTTTTCCTCTCTCAGAGGTATGAGTTCATTGCCCTCCAGCTGTCAGTTTCAACCATTACACTAGATTTTCTACGGGTTTCAGTGTTTAGGGTTGTCAGTCTTGTAGGGAGATACACTTACACACGTAGAGGTACATGTAGGATCTTACTTTCTCAGAGGTAATTGAAACAATAACGGATATTAGGGTTCCTAAATTCTCAGCGTCTTATAGGTACCATCGTCTATTGAATCTTAGAAGGACATCAACACACTATCCTTCTCGATAGTTCTACAAACGGGCAACCCTATCTCGCCTACCTTACCAAGGATGAAAGAAGAAGGAAGTTACTGGGTTGATTTAAGTCATGAAGTCACTTGTTTCGCTAGTTACCGTATTCTTTATTTTAGTTACTTCTTGATTCAGGCAGGTATTCACCAATATTAGGTATGTCACCTCCCTGAGTAACTTTATCTCAATGTTATTCGCTTTAGAGGAGACAAATCTTACGCACGACAATAAAATTAAATAGGATTCAAAAAATAACTGAATAAAGACTTTAAATTAAATCAAATATCCAACAAACAAAATAGAGTTCATTTTCGAACCCTAGCCTGAAATGATTTAGTTACTAATGGTATCTAAAGACAAATTACAAAAGAAATAAAACATACCCCAGAGACTCGGACTGACTAGATAACTTCTCCCTTGAAGCTTCTAGTGCTTACCTTCCTCTTGATCCACCTCGTTATGAATGAGAAATTATGAATGAAATGCTTGGTATTTCTAAAAAAGTTTCTACCTGAAGTTGGGCTAAAAAACGAGCATTTTCCACTTAAAAGTAGCAAAAATCAATTCTAGCCCGAATTTCTATAAATGTGAATCAAAGAATTTATCTGATTGGGAATGTTGAATAAATAATGCAAGTAGAAAATTTTATACTCATATCCTATCGTTAAATGATTTTATACATAAAAATTCCTAGTATGAGTTCAGCTTTTGCAAAACTATGTCATCTCCCCGATTTTGCATTATCAATAGTGAGTACTATGGTCCAATTATTTTATTTATTTTTTAGTTTCCCCTTTATATCATCAAAGATTGAAATTTAATTAAAAATAATAATTGTAATGATTAAAGTTTTTACGTTTTCTTTTTAGTAAGTGTGCTAAAGGAATAAATGCAACACATTGATTTACTTAAGAGACATTTAATCATCATTCAAATATTAGGGAGGCTTGTTTACAACTTTGTAAATGCTAAATTAATTAATTTTTATTAGAAAATCATTCGCTTTATATACTATAAAGTGATCAAATAATATTATGTTTGGTACATGCAAAGAGATAAAAATATGGCTAAAACTTTCGAGTTTGTGTATGCTATGATTATATTTATTCTCTTATTTCTTGTTGAAAAGAATGTTGCTGGTAAGCTATTTTTTCATACTTTTCAAGTATCTGTTTTTACTCTATAGTCAGTACACAATATTTTATCTCATTTTTGTAATATTATTTTATCCTTTTTTATTACAGCATATGTTATTGGATGTAAAACCGATGATGATTGTCCAAAAAGTCAATTGGAAATGTTTGCATGGAAGTGCGTTAAATACGGATGTCATTTGTTTGCGATGTATGAGGAAGATCCATGAGAGTACATGCACTTCATGCACTGAAGAATGAGTTATCAAACAACAAAAAGGTTTATGCAATGAGTCTTATGCTAGAATATTCCATAGTTTCCATTGAGTTATTGTGCTCACACCCAATATTTGTATTTTAAAATTATTTTCATTTTCTTAATTTCACAAATCTTTCAATTATGTATTTGTACTCTAAGATGTTGGTAATGTAATGAAATAAGACACTAAAAAAAATATTATAATTAATTAGATTATTTTCTTCTCTCTTGATTTTGGATGCGTCGCAATGACCTCCAATTGAAATTTTTCACATTTTCTTTCCAACACCACCACCTATCATGTTATCTTGCACTACTAAAAAAACAAAAATTAGTGAGGGATATTTAGTGAGGGAAAACGTGAAATCCCTCTCTAATTCCCTCACTAAATTTTGCGACTAAGGAATTTGTGAGAAATTTCATTTTTTCCGTCACTAATTTTCCTCGCTAATTTTGCTTTTTCTAGTAGTGTTGAATAGTTAAGTTTTAAAAATAATATTTTACTTCAAATCCTATAACTTTAATTTTATATCACAATATTATTACACTTATGGCTTTTTGAACAATTCAATTTATATTTCTCTTAAATGGAGATATTGTCAGTTCATTTCTTTCTTATAAAAAGAAATTATTAGTTCTAATGATTATAAAATAATTGTCTAGAACATTTGAAAGATAGAATTTTATTTATCCAACTTTTGGTGTCTTTTGGGGAAAGGGCTTTGACGTTGGTTCTGGTGTTGGATGAGATCCTAGAATTGTCCCTGAAGTTGTTGTCTATGTTGGAGAAGGGTTCAGGGTGTATGTACAAATTTGATGTTTATTTCTTGTTGTTTAAAAATTTAAAGCTATTCGTTGATTTATGAAAATTTAGATAATGTGTTTTAGACAAAGTATTTACTCAAGTGTCTTACAAAACGATTTTTAAAATAATGTGTTTCAAACAAAGGATTGACTAAAGTTGTAATAGTAAAAAATTTCAAGCATAAAAAATAAGTTTTGGAATAGCTTTATTAGTCCGCTTGTTTTAAAAGTTTTGGAATTTTTCTTTCAAAAAAAATAAAAAATAAGTTTTGGAATTTTTTTCTATAATTTTCTTTGGCCTGTTATTTTATAAAGTGACATATTCATTTCTGATATGTCAAATTACATTTGATGATGTGATATTTTTAATCTGAACACCCCCCACCCCTCCCTCTTTGTGGTTTTTTTTTTGTGGTGACCGGGGTTTGAACCCTGAAGCTTGCATATTTTATACATTGTTGTCCATATCAACTGAGCTAAACTCACGGGGAGAACCCTCTTTGTGGTTTGTAATACCTTTATTAGTCTCCTTCTTTCATAAGTTTTGGCAAAAAAAATTATACTATCTACCCTGTAATTTTATGACGTCACGTATTCATTTATGATATCAAATTCTTTTTGATGATGCGATGTTTCTAATTTTGACCATACACATTGCTATACCTTTTTTAATTAGTTTCATCCAACAAATACAAACCTATTATTTAGAAATTCATTGTTTATGGTCCAAATTAGAAAGGTCATAACATTAATTAATTAATATGGAACTTATTGTGCAAAACTGTGACCAAGATTGATCGGTAAGAAACAAGTAATAATAAATTGAAAGTTCTCTAAAAAAAATAAAATTAATAAATTGAAAGTAAAGTATCATTCCCACGAGAACTTGGGATTAATTTTAAGAATCAAATAAAGTTTTTGGGTGATGAAAGCATAAAAACCATTTTAGAGTTTCTCAATGTTCAAATTAAAACTAAAATAATTAAAGAAATAGTTCTAATCAGGAGAAAATAAATAAGAAAAGTCAAATCAATCTTAAGACATAACTTTGGTTGCATTTGCTATCGGTTGCTAAAACAAAATGAGCCAGACATAACCTTAAGGTAGTACTATATTTAGGTTCCCATTAATTACAGCCATGGTTCAATTAACAAAATCTATGGACTATATAAATCTAAATATTTATGTCTAAATACTAAGCATAAACTAATATGTCTATTAATCAATTCCATTTATATATCTCAAGTAGATCCACTTAGTGATTATTTCAATATGCTCGGAATCTTCGTTGCCCAATGAGGTGGTGGAAATTGAGTCCGGTGTCCAGCTTCTCAAACGGAAAATTTTGGAGTCGGACAATTCCCATTGTTTACTCCAATCGGGATAATGGTTTCCATGTGAATTTTTTGAGAAGGGGACATGTTGTTATACTTTCGAGTTACAATCCAGACTTAATTCCTCGGAAGTAGCTTTGTGGCATGAAAAAGGTAAGGCGAGTCAAGACTAACCTCCTTGTCCAAACTAGGACTTCGGGGTCGGTCTAGCCGATCTTCATTCCATGGCATTGCGTTAACATGAATCTTCACGGGGTTCCCAGTGGTGGACGGATCATCCTTTAAGATAGAGGTTCTCATATCCCCTCTTGGTACTCCTATTGAGGTATGGATCCCTAGAATCGATTACTCCATTGAAATTGAACAAAACGAGGTTAGTATTAAAGATCTCTGGTCCAAAGCCCATATGGAGAATGATTAACACCTAGCAGGAATTGGGGTCATGGAGGAAGGTGTGGTTCTTTGTCGGCCTTGTCTTCAGGGATACCTCAGAACTCAGCTGTTGCGATCATTCACCAGACTTCAAAAAGATATCCGCAAAAATACTACATCTGGACCCATGAATAGATCATATACACCTAGATTCCGCTGATAGATTTTTGATCTAGGATGATCAATATATGTGATATGATATGTATGTTCCTTAATATATTTCTTTATTTGGGTCATGATGTATGAGTCTGGCCTTTATTTGTCATTCAGTTATTTAATTTGCAAGTGTTTCACATGTGTTGTGTGTTTTTTAATTTGTAGCATTTTAATGTGAGCTAGTCAACTCGTGGCAACCGGTTCTTAGCCAAAGGCCAGTTCCCCCTTGACCATACTATGTATTTCAACGCAGGGCCATTCCTAGGTAATTGGAGGCTTGGCTCTCGTGTAAAAATAGACCCTTAATAAAATGAAAACATAATTTTTTTTAAAAGAGCAATTTATCTATTTAAATTGAAAATAAGATCCGTAAAGATTAAAAAAAAGTGTTTATTGTAACTAACACATAAAAGATCAATATTCTAATCAATAATATAAAAATACAATTTAAGCGAATATCTTTATCAATTTTCTATGTTATATTTTTCCTTAGTTTGTACAAAGCCAAAAATAAAAGGTTTATAATGTTTTTTTAGAGAATAATTATAATGTTTGTTTGTTCAAATAAAAAAAAATATAATATTTGTTGTTAGAGTTTAACTATCTTATTAAATTAGTATGGGCCAAAAATTACAAGAAGTCTTCTAACAAAATAAGAAGAAAAAACAATTATATTATGCTTTCATTTGTAAATATATAATTCAATATGTTATGGAGAATTTGGCTAAATTGAAGAGAGGATAGATGAACCTCAAATCCATAAAAAATAATGTCTAAATCAAAGCCCTCTCATACTGAAAATATTAATTAAAGAAGAAAAAGGAAAAGAAAAGAAGAAAAAAGGAAAAGAAAATCATAAAAATTGAAAAATATGGGTGCTAAACTCATGACCCAAGCATTACGAGCTTCTAATTTACCGCTAGTCCGCTTCAACAAATACGAAATATAACTCACGCTATATATATTTATTACTTATTTACTGGACTATAATTTTTTTATGAGGCTCATACCTTGGGGAGGCCCAGCTCCATTGAGCTGTTTGCACCCGCCAAGGGCCAGGCCTGTTTCAACGTAATCTGTTAGCTTGATCATTATCCCAGTTCACAGGGGTGATTGCTAGTATAGCCAAGGGGTAGCAATGGCTACCCCAAAAAAAAAATTATTGAATGAGTAGTAGGTATGTTATTATATATTTGGCTACCCCTAATAATATATATTTGGCGCCTACCTCAAGTTTGATTTTAGTTGAAATAATTTTGTTTGACTTTGATTACTTTTCAGAACTTTGAATTACTTGATCTCGTCTCACAAAAATTGAACAATCTATCTTTAATAATATTAAGTGTATTTTATGAAGTACATTTTATATAAGTAATATTTATTGTAAAAAAAATTTGTTTATTGGTTATGTTCACCGTTACTGTTTTAAAAAAAAAGTATATGTGGCCAGCTCATAAACATATTGCTAGCTTCGCCGTTGCCAGTTCATTATCCTAAATTGGTTTAGTAGTTGCCAACATGCCATGAACATTTTTCAAATATTTTTTGCAACTTCCAAGTTTTTTAAGAAGATTAATAATCGAGATTATATATTGATCAATGCTTGTTGCAATACATTGTTGGTCCCTGATTATGAAACACATGTTAGAATTTTATTTGTCAATTATGTTTTTCAATGATTACAGAATTATTTGGTTTTTACATATTTTTTAGTATTTTTGTTTACTTTGTGGCACTGTGCAACCAATTATGTGTGGTTTCTTCAAGTTTATAAGTTTAATAGAATCGGAGATGCAGCATATTGAATCAGAATATCAGATGGGTTAGTCGTGGATCACTCACCTGTGCTGATTATGGAAAAACAAAGGTTCTTTATCTTCATTATCATTTTCTAACTGCAATTACAGGTTTAATTAGTTTCTTTCTTTCACAATTAATTTCTCTTCAATTTAGTTTCCAATAGGGGTCCACCGAGATGTTTACCCTGATGTTGTCAAATTAGAGCATGCAATAATGTATTAGTCGATGTCTATGAAACACAGATGCGGTATTAGTTGATGTCTATGAAGCACAGATACGGACACCGACACTGAACACGACACGAACACTAACATGTCGACACTGCAAATAATTTGAGAAAATCACATAATTCAGTGTAATTCATGTATCGGTGTCGCGTCGGTGTCGGACACGACACGTGTCCGACACCAGGACACGCCTAATCCGAGGAGTGTCCGTGCTTCATGGATCGATGTTAATAAACATTGGTTCAATGGATCCTTGGCTGCGCAAATGTTCCAATTGACTTGCCAATTGCCGAGAGGGTTTGTGCCACCAACATGTCTGCTGATAATCTATCCAACTACCCTCCACATAGCCATCTTGTTTTACAAAAAGACCTTGAGTTAACACATAAACTGATGAACAATGAAAACGTTGACTCTGAGATTTTCACTAACATCTTGAAGAGCAAAAAAAGAAAAAGAAAATGATATTCACATGTTTCTTTTTGCTGTGGTTTTTACTTTGAAAATTATTGTTGGTTTGTGGGGTTCTGACATAGTTGTGATGTTACACAATCATAATGACTTCAAACTTCATACTTCAAATTTTGGTTTTAAATAAAAAAATAACTAGTTCAAAGAATTGTTCTTTTAGTAATAAACACCTAAAAGAAAAATATTTGACAGAAATATCGGTTTATTTATAAGAAACATTTGACTTTTTTGATTCATTGAATAAATGATGTATTTGATCTATATTGTAGACAGGATACATTAATTACATAATAAATCTAAAAAGTCAACTTTTTCTTATACTACCTCCGTCCCTAATTATAAGACCCTTTTGAGAAATTTTTTTGTCCCTTTTTATAAGACTTCTTTGCTATTTCCAACTACATTAATTATTTCTTTACATATATGCCCTTATTTATTATACATCTTTTCCTTCAATCAACAATAAATAGCATATGAAAAATATAAATTAATTCTCTCTCTTAAGAATAATATTGTAAAAACAATAGTGATTACAAACAAATTTAATACAAATATCCATTTTCTTAATTCCCGTGGTTTTAGCAAAAGGGTCCAATAATTAAGGACGGATATACTAAATAGGGAGGGAGTACCAAATTAATTTGCATAAATATTGACGAATCAATTGAGGAATTCACAATACATCGACGGGAATCCTATATCGGAGAAACCAATACCGTTACATAAATCTTAATTTATTTTGTATATAAACGTGAATCAAAGAATTTATCTGATTGGGAGTGTTGAATAAATAATGGAACTAGAAAATTTTATACTCATCCTATAGTTAAATGATTTTATACATAAAAAATTCTACTGTGAGTTCAGATTTTGCAAAACTATGTCATCTCTCCAATTTTGTATTATTAATTGTGATTACTAATGGTCTGATTAGACAAGTATACCAAATCATTTACCAAGTAATAAATTGATAAATAAAGTGTCGTTTTCATAAGGATTGTCGTTTCATCTAAAGAATTCTCGTTACTTGTTTTAGAACAAATTAAAATAAAAGAGATAAGGTTTAGAGTTTGCAATTTAATATGTTTATAACAAAGCAAGTTTACCTGTTTGATTGCATAATGTTAGCGGCGGTTAGGATTCTTTGAATCCCCTCTATTCATTTCTTGAAATTAATTAATAGTCAAGTCGCGTTCAATTATTTTCAGTAGACTGTCTAAGTGATGAGTTCGTCGAGACGTGATAACCTAATCAGTTTGTCAAGTTGCACCTGCTGGCTGCACGATGATCCTTACGTGCGGGGTCTTACTCTCTCGGTTGATTTCGGTTTATCCTTCTGCCTGTTGAGTTGCACCTGCTGCTCACATAGTCATCCTTACGTGTTGGGTCTTACTCCCTCAGGGGTGATTGAAACATAGATTTAAATTGGCGTTCCTAAATTCCCAAAGGTATTGTGGCCAATGTTCCTAAAGGTTTTCTCATCCATGAATCTTAGAAGTACATAGCACACTCTTCCTCTCGGTAGTTCTACAAACAGGCAGCCCTATCAGCATCTACCTTACCAAGGTGCGAGGAGAATGGAGTTGCTAGGCTGATTTAAGTCGTGAAGTCACTTGTTTCCTTAATTACTAACTATTTACTACCAGATTTCAGCAGATTTGCATCAATATTAGTTATGTCACCTCCTATATACTTACTATCAGGGTACACTCATTTTTGGTTTGTTTCACTAGTTAATAATTAACTACTTCCAGGTTAGACATATATAAATATCAAGATATAACTATCAATATTAGACTTTGTCACTACCTAAGTGTCTAAATCAGGGTTATACTCTAGAGGAGACAAATTTTACGCATTACAACAAAACTAAATAGCGAACAGAAAATAACTGAATAAACAACTTTTAATTAAAAAATTATCCAACAAAGAACATAGAGGTTCATCTTAGAACTCTAGCCTAAAAAGATTTAGTTACAAAGCGCATGCGGTATTTATTGGAAAAGTTTCCACCTGATTTTGGGCTAAAAACGCGGGCTTTTGGGCACTAAAAGTCACAAAACAGCACCTTGGTCCGCACGGCACTTGCGCCTGGTACCATGCGCCAGGCGCATGTGAGTGCCAAGTTAGGAGCCCTAGTGCAAAGTTTTTGGGTTCCTAGCACCTCCTCCTATGCGTTGGCCGCATGTAAGTGTTGTCCGGTGCTGAAAACGCTTGTTTCTTCGTCTTTTTAGGTGTCTGCTTCTATGTAAAATGTCTTGGAACTTAGGAACAAAATTTCTTCCTTTGTAAAGTGTTCTGAGGCCTCTTGAATCTTCATTCTTCATCTTCTCAAGAACTTCACAAATCTTCCGAGGTATTGCTTTGTGGATATGTATGATTTCTTCGTGAATTACATCAAAAACATTCTAAAATTGCTATGTATCGAGAAGAACATAATTACAGACTCAAATATATAAAACATTACAAATGTCCTGAAATCATAAGCAATTGTTCTAATACTTCTCTCTTATGCTGGTAAAACCTACTTAAAATAACCGAAAAACATGTTAAAAATAACGTAAGATGACGTGTCATCAATTACTTTGCTATGTTTAAACTATATTTTTTAGTTTCCCTTTCTATCATCAAAGGTTGAAATTTAATTAAAAATAATAATTGTAATGATTAAAGTTTTACGTTTTCCTTTTAGTCGGTGTGTAAAGGAACAAATGTAACACAATGAGCTCATTAAGAGACATTTAATAATCATTCAAATTTTAGGGAGGCTTATTTAAAACTCTATAAATGCTAAATTAATAAATTTTTATCAGAAAATCATTCGCTTTATACACTATAAAGTGATCAAATAATATTATATGTTTGGTACATGCAAAGAGAGAAAAATATGGTTAAAACTTTTGAGTTTGTGTATGCTATGATTATATCTATTCTCTTATTTCTTGTTGAAAAGAACGTTTTTGGTAAGCTATTTTTTCATACTTTTCAGGTATCTTTTTTTTACTCTGTAGTTTGTACACAATATTTTATCTCAATTTTGTAATATTATTTTATCATATTTTTCATTACAGCATATCTTAAATTTGAATGTAAAACCGATGATGATTGTCAAAAAAGCCTATTGAAAACGTATGTATGGAAGTGCGTTAAAAACGAATGTTATTTCTTTGCGAAAAAAGTGTAATAGATCCAAGAGAGTGCATGCATTTCATGCAATGAAGAATGAGTTATCAAACGACAAAAAGATTTATGAAATGTGTCTTATGCTAGAATATTCGACAGTTTCCATTTAGTTATTCTGCTCACACCCAATATTTGTATTTTAAATTTATTTTCATTTTCTTAATTTCATAAATCTTTTAATTATGTATTTGTATTCTAAGATGTTGGTAATGAAATGAAATAAGACATTAACTAAATATTATAATTAGATTATTTTCTTCTCTTGATTTTGGATGCATCACAATGACCTCTAATTGAAACTTTTCACATTTTCTTTCTAACACAACCACCTATCATGTTATCTTGAATAGTTAAGTTTTAAAATAATATTTTACTTTAAATCCTATAACTTTAATTTTATATCACAATATTATTACACTTATGACTTATTGAACAATTCAATTTATATTTCTCTTAAATGGAGATATTGTCGGTTTATTTCTTTCTTATAAGAAGAAATTGTTAGTTCTAAGGTCTAGTCAATCTTCATTCCATGACATTGCGTTAACTTGAATCTTCAGGGGGTTCTCGATGGTGGACGGGTCGTCCTTTACCATAGAGGTCCTTATATCCCCCCGATACTCCTATTGAGGTATAGATCCCTAGAATGGATGACTCCATTAAAATTGAACAAAATGAGGCTAGTATTAATGATCTCAGGTCATAGCCCATATAGAGAATGATTAACACCCAGAGGGAATTAGGATCATGGAGGAAGGTGTGGTTCTTTGTCGGCCTTGTTTTCAAGGACACCCCAAAATTCAGCTGGTGCAATCATTTACTGACTTTCAAGAAGATATCCGCAAAAATACTACATCTGGACTCATGAAAAGAGAGATCATATACACAGAGATTCTGTTGATAGATTTTTGATCTAGGATGATCAATATATTTGATATGATGTGTATGTTCCTTAATATATTTCTTTATTTAGGCCATGATGTATAACTCTGGCCTTTGTATATAACCATCAATAATACATATTAATGCTTCTTTTTTTTTATTATAGATTATGGGTGTTTGTGTACGCCTAGTCCATCATACTTTAATGAGACTCCTTTGTTGTCATTCAGATATTTATTTTGCAAGTGTTTCACATGTGTTGTGTGTTTTTTAATTTGTCGCTTCTTAATGCGAGCTAGCCAACTCGTGGCAACCGGTTCTTAGCCAAAGGATAGTTCCCCTTGACCATACTATGGAGGCATTGCCTCCCACGTAGGTGGACTAAAAATGGGGGACCTTTTACCGGACAGTGGCTAGTTGTCGAGTTATTGTTAGAATTTAGGTTAAAATAAAAATATATTTCATAAAACATGTTCAATGATTATGAATTAATAGTGAAAGCAAACAAAAGATTGAACATAAATATGATTGGATCTACGACATGTTTGATTTATCTAGGGTATTAATAAAGAGGTATTATGAATGCCTTAATGATGCTTTGACGACGGTCCTCTCAACAACAATGATCTGAAACAGAGAGAGGAGATGATCTAATCCGAAACACAACAAAGGTTAGTGACGACTGATTTAGTTCTTCCTCAACTGGTAGATTTATACCAGAAGTTCTCTTCAGATGGGGAGAAGAGAGAGTTTGTCGTTTCTGATATATTAGGGACCATAGCCTCTTATATAGTGTGATGGCCATTAAGGTTTTCCATTATTTCATTAATGGACCATCTACACATCCACTCAATTTGAATCCATATCAATTATCTAAATTAAAATTTAATATCTTTATTAATTAATTTAATCACTAATCAATTAACTCTCAGATTGATAAATAGCTAATATAATTAAGAAAGAAAAAATTAAGATGAAGAAAAAAACTACAACCAGATGCTAGTATATTGGTATACATCCTCTTCCTACTTCCCAAACAAAACAAAACAAAAAAATAATAATACTTTCGCAGGGAAGCCATATTCAATCAGTCAAATTTTACACCTCAAATTTCGCAGATGAATCTTAAAAACAAGTAACGAGGTGAATTTTCCCTAAAAAAAAGTAATGAGATGAATTTATTTCAATTTAAATATCAATTTCAAAAAAGTAAAGAAAAAATTTATTTCAATTTATATATCTTATACATAAATTCCCTAAAAAAAGAAAAAAATTATTTCAATTTATATATCTTATACATAAATTCCCTAAAAAAAAAAAATCTTATACATAAATAAAAGCATAGAGATAAATGAAAAGCAATGAGGTCTTCGTTCAATCAACTCGAACAAAGAAAACCAACAAACAAAAAACAAATCTCCCAATTAACAAAAATATGGATCATACGTTAGAATAAAAATCAATTGAACTCTCCCTAAAAAAAATAAAGTAAACTCAACAAATTTCAATAAACCAAACATGTAGACATGAACATGCTCTGATATCACTTGTTAGAATTTAGATCTAAATAAAAACATACTCCCTCCGTCCCAAATTGTATGTCGTTTTGGAGAAAAAAATTCGTCCCAAATTATATGCCGCTTTACGATACCAATGAAACATTAATGTTGTTTTTCCAATTATATCTTTAACTATTTATTACTCTCTCTTCTTTCAATTCTTTAATTTATCTTTCTCATACCATTTATTAAGGACAATTTTGTAAAACAACTCACAATATCTATTTCCCACACAAAATTAATTATATTTCTTAATACGTGTGAAATGCCTAAAACGTCATACAATTTGGGACGGAGGGAGTATTTGATAAAACATGTTCAATAATTATGAATTAATAACATGAGGAAACAAAACATTGAACATGATTATGATGAAAATGTTTGATTTATCAAGGATATTAATAATTAGGTAATATGAAGATTTGATGAAGTCCTCTCAACTAGGCATGGCAACAAAACCCATACATGTGGTTACCCACATGAACCAAACCCAATTTGACGGGTTTTCCCTGTTTTGACTGGGTTTGGGTATGGGTTTGGGTTTTCCCCGATTTTAAAACATGGGTATGGGACGGGTAACAGGAATATAGGTACCCACTCCAAACCCATACTCAAACCCGTCCCGAATGCATAATACTACTTTATGTTGATATGTCATGCTATTTTATTTGATAATTGTTGTGTTATAAAAACTACCATTGATATTGAAAGGAGCAACTGAATCAATTGGTTTAACAAATGTTAAAGTGAACATATTTTTGGACAATGCATTACAATATTTCTCTCGGGTTTCAAAAAAACTTCATTTTTTATTAGAGTAAATTATTCAATGTGAGGACGGGGATGGGGCGACGATACCCGAACCCGTCGGGGACGGGGATGGGGTTCAATTTCCCATCCTTGTTGGGTATGGGTAGGGTAACGGGTAAGTATATGAGAATCGGGTATGGGGACGGGGAATGTAAAACCCGTCCCCACCCCGCCCCATTGCCATGCCTACTCTCAACAACAGTGATCTGAAACAGAGAAGAGATGGTTTGTCGTATCTGGTATATTGGGGACTATAGCCTCTTATATAGTGTGATGACTATTAGAGACTTCCATTATTTCGTTATTGGATTATCCAGACATCCACTTATATTCAGTCCATATCAATTAATTAATTCATTCATTATCAATTGTGAGCCTTAATTACTTTAAAAATATTTGCTCACATAATAACTTTGGAATATAATTAAATAATAAAATATTCCAATAGTTATACCCCCGGACCAATCCCTTAAAAAGGGCTAGTGTAAGGTATTGATTGATGGGATCGGTACCTATTTTGTCTTCGTATTTAGCTTTAAGTGGAGTCCCATAGTTTTTCCAGTGATGTATGGTCCTGTTAAAAAGGGTGAGAGCCGGCCCAACACTAAATGAGGCCTAAAACAAACTCCATAGTGAGACCTTTATACTTAAGAATTTTTTTTATTTTAAAATTTATTTTTCAAGCTTTTTGAGACGCAAAATCATTTATTAAATTATCATAATCAATTTGCCTTAACATGTCTTTTTCAATCGAGATTAAGGCTAATCCATTTAATCTTTGTTCAGACATTGTTAATCTAAGATAAGATTTTATTAATTTTAATTTTGAAAAACTTCTTTCTACCGAAGCAATTGTTACAGAAGTTGTTAACATTATTCTATAAACAGTAAAAGCATTTGGAAAAGAATCAAGTCTAATAATATAGTTAAGTATGTCAATTGGATTACCATTTTCAACCTGTATGATTTCTCTTAAAATTTTCAATTCGGAATATAATTCTAATCCATCAATATCAGATGTTTCATTATATTTTAAGGATTGTTCAAGGTTAAGACAAGATTCTTTTAAACTTCTAATATTTAAAGACTTAATTTCTGAATGCTAAACAGAAAGCCAAACATATCTTGATATATTTTAAATTGTTCAAATCTACTTTGAAAAGAACCAATTGCTTGATCTATATCATGTACAAAAAGTAGTCGGATTTAAATGATTATTCGGGAGATTTTAAAACTTTATTGTCTGCAATCTCATCAAATTGTTTCTTTCTATGAATAATACGTTTTTCACGAAACTTGGGTTCTATATCCATTTCAATAGCAATTTCTTTAGTAGAAACTATGGCACTTTCAAATCCATCTTCCCTATACTTTTCAAAAAGAGCTAGTAAGGAAAAAGAATGTTAGTGTAATTGATTAAGGGACATATAACTTGTAGGCTAAATTATACGGAAGGTCCTTTAAATTATTTAATTATAATAAGTTGATCATTTATGTTTTGGTAAATGTTAACATGTGTCCTAAGGGCACATGCTAAGAAAATTAAAATAGAAATAAATGGTTTAAAAGTTGTGCATTCAATTTTTTAAAGTCAACATTTTGTTTCTTTTTATGCAAAATTTCTAATTTTGGATTCCTTAACCTGTGCCTTTAGGGCACAAGATAACAAGACTTGTAGTTTTTTCGTATTAATTACGTGCTATCAGTTATTTAATTACAACAAGTTAGTCATTTAAGTATTTATTGTAACACTTAAATCCTTCAAACTATTTAATTATAACTTTTAGATCCTGAATAACTTACATTTTTAATATTTGAAATCCTTATTCTTTAAAAAAAAAAATCTGAAATCTTTAAAGTTGTTATGGTTAAATAACTTAAAGGCTTCATTGGTACGAAAATAACTTAAAAGACCAACTTATTATAATTTATTCACGTAAAAAAATTAAGTGGTACGAAAAAAACTTAAAGGACTAATATGTTACAATTAAATAACTAAAAGGATCTCTGGTGCAATTTAGTTTAACTTATATTAGTTGTTGTTGTATTGTTCTTCTTGAGATGGGGAGGTTTCCAATGTAGATTCTTAATTGTAGAATTTCTTCTTGAGGTGGTGTGTAGTAACGAAATTTAAGTCCAAGTAGGATAGATTAACTTAGCATGAGATTCAACGGAGAATTGTAGAATTTCTTCTTGAGCTGGTTGTGTAATGCATACTTTGTATTCAGTGAGATTCAAAATTATTCGAGTTTCAGCTGGAGAGCATTGGGAGTATTATGTAGAGGGGCATGCTTTGCTTATTTTTTGGTAATTTTTGGAGGTGTCATTCCTTTGTTTCTTAGTCAGGCCTCATTTCATATCTACAGGCAGCATGAGAGGAAGTATAGGATTGAAAATTTTTACAAAAGTTTGAATCAAATATCCATCCAAGTATGTTTGGTGGGTTCTTGATTTCCAATTGTGGCTGATGTGTTCAGTTGAATGTTAAGGCCGTTAATGTATTTTTAACTCAGTCACAGAGGCAAGGTAGTCAAAATCGGGACTTTATTTCAGGTCGAAAGCAAATAGCAAAATTGAAACTCGTAAAATCGCAATCAAAATCGAAAGATTTTACTCAAGGACTTTTGTAGAATCGATATAGAAAATTGTAAAATAGCAATCAAAATCGATGGATTTTACCACAAAAAAAAACTAAATATATGTTATAAATGATATATAGTCATAAATGACTTAATTTATAAGAAATCGTAAAATTGCAATCAAAATCGATGGATTTTGCCTATTTTAGGATTCTACAATGCATTTGAGTCGTTGAAGGTGAAGAATGTCGCAAAATCCTGGATTTTTAGGATTTAAGTCGGGATTTTGACAACAATGCTCAAAGGTTCTTTTATTGGCTGGTTAAGGTGTTATCTTGGTTGTATATCTCAAAATCCATGTTGGATTGTCGCCGATCCATCAATACATGCTTCCTGCATTTTCTTTTGTCGATCGGTAACTCGTTAGTGGTTTGGAGCGAGATCCTAAGATGCCTAATTCCTTGGTCAGCTCAACTGTAATTTTGCTATGTTGGAAACGGGAATTCTCATATTTGAAATGGACTTTCAGTTTAGTTGTTGTTGGAGGTATGAGTGTGGTCTCACTACTAAAAAAACAAAAATTAGTGAGGGATATTTAATGAGGGAAAACTTGAAATCCCTCTCTAATTCCGTCACTAAATTTTGCGACTAAGGAATTTGTGAGAAATTTCATTTTTTCTCTCACTAATTTCCCTCGCTAATTTTGTTTTTTCTAATAGTGTCTTCCTGAAATTTCTCAGTAGAATTCTTTCTTTAGGTTCAGGTCATTGGTTAATAATGGAACGGGATTGGGAGGTGCAATGATTTTGGATCACTGTGTTGTGAGTTTGTGCCACTGTTAAGGCAAGATTTCTGTTGGCTCGAGGCTAATTTGTTTCAGTTGCAAGGGGATTCTATAGCTTGGTATTTTGTTAGACTTTTGGCATGCTTTGTGTCTTCTATCTTGTTATTTACTTCCTCTGTCTCATAGTTATTGCCTCTTTAACATTTTTTTTTTCTTAAAATAATTATCACTTTACAATACTAATGTAACATTTATAACTTTTTTCCACTATTATACCCTTATTTATTGAATTTCATTCAATTTAACTACTCAACTAACTACAATTAATAAGGATATTTTAATAAATGCTACTAATTTTACCATTAAAATCAACACAATTAATAATTTCCTTAATAATTGTGCACAAACCTTAAACGACTAATATTATGAGACGGAGGGAGTAATAAAATCTTTTCTTTGCTTTTTTTTAAAAATTAAAAAAAAGAAGATGAATATTAGATAATGCAGCTAAGTTGTTAGAATTTCTCTCTCAATTTACCTAATGGGTTGAAGTTAATGTTGTACTCCCTCCGTTTCAAAATAAGTGTCGTTTTAGCCAAAAAAATTGTTTCAAAATAAATGTCACTTTCAGTTTCCAATGCAATAATATTTTTTTCTTTTCAATTGTACCCTTCGATTAATACTATGTTACACTACTTTCAAATGATATTTTTTCTTTAATGGAAAACAAACCAATGGTTGATTAGGATAATTTGGTAAAATTGTTATGACATTTGACTACTTTACTCCATTTCTTAATCTATGTGCAATTGGCTAAAGCGACACTCATTTTAAAACGGAGGGAGTATTAGCTATGCCAAAAAGATAAGATTTTAGTGATTTTATAAATGATAATATTGTTGGAAGGTGACAAATGTTATAAATGAGATTTATGGATTTGTGAATTTCTAACTCCATCTTTCACTTTAGTCTATGTCCTTTAATTCGGTTTAGTTTCTTTCACTTTAGTCTCTGTGACATATCATGCACCTTGTCAGCACAAAACATGTGCAACCTCATCATTTAACAGAAATTTTTAACGTCAGAGACTAAACTGATAACGGAAGTGCACGTCCAGGGGTTACTTTGTATTTAATCCTGAGTTAGGGGCCTTTATGACAACGAAGTGCAGAGTCAGGGACCAAAATAACTATTTACGGAACAAAAAATATATGAATATGCTGACCGATGGGGTTACTTTGTATTTTGTTTGTAATAATGACCAGATGATATAATTTATTTAATTTTCCATCCAGTTCCCATAATAAGCGAGTCTTTTGTGAAAAAAAGTTGTCCTAAAATAACTCACCCATTTTAATTTTCAATGTAATATTAATTACTTTTTTTCAATTATAACTATAATTAAAACTCTCTCCGTTTTTTATCTTTTGATGTTTTACCTCTTGGCACAATCTAAAAGGATATACTTCCTTTCTTAAAAAAAAAAAGATATACTTCCTAAAAAGGTAAAACAAACTCCCTATTACTACTTTAAAAATCGCCACCCTATACTAAATAAAAGAATAAAATCTGAAAATTTAAAAACAACAAAAGAAAAACTTACCTAGACCTAATCCTAATAATTAAAATAAGTTTCACCGATTATCTTGTCGAGATATCAACATTCTCCGGTGGCAGCGCCAAAAAGTTGATGAACGAAATTGACAAGTGAACCACATCGTAATATAACAAGTAATAAAGTAGTAAGTTTATTGTTCTCAACAAGGATTTTCGTTCAACTTAGTAATTAATAAAACTTATTTTAAAAGGTGAAAGTAAAGTAAAATTGAATAGAGTTGTAAGGTTGAATTACCCTACCAAATGCAAGATTAGGTTTGTGATTCAGATAATTAACGGTGATTATGGAATCTTTTGAATCCTCCTTCGTCTTTGTTGGAATTAAACTTTAAAAAATAAACAGTAATGTGTGCTACTTATGATTTAATGAAACAAGCGGATAAAACTCTCACGAAACTTCTCACAACAACTATGTGTCGGACTAACCTAGGTTATGTACGACAATTGTCCAAAGAAGGCAGTATTAAAACGACCATAAATCAAACCTGAACTTCCTAACCTCTATAAGAATGGGTAATTAGAAAAGCAAATGGAACTTATATATTTTCGGCTTGTCAGTGCCTAATTTTATCATACGGATCATTATTCATGATTACACACTTAGTTAACCAAAGCATTAAAGAACATGCCTAATCTAATTTAAATCGAGCACAATAAAAACATAAACTGAATGAAAACTTTATTTATAATATCCATCAAATAAGAAGGGGTTCATCATGAAACCCTAATCAAGAGGTTTAGTTGCTCATGGCAACAAACATCATAACAAAACAATAGGAAGACATACCCTAGAGAGGATAAGAGAAGGAAGAAATTATGCCTTGAAGCTCTGATGCTTGACCCTTGCCTTGAACTGTTAGTGTTCTGAATGAAAAATAATGAGTGCAAGAGTATCTATTTATAGCAAATGATTAGGTAGGGTTTAGGAGAAGAAAACTGAGCTTTTTGCACCGATCTAGCTTGGAGAACAAGTTGCAGGTAAAAAATCCACGCAGTCGGGCGCTACTGCCGCATGCAGTGGCACTAATGGCTCTCAGGGCCGTAGCAATACTGCCTCAGGCGCTAATGGCTCTAGAGGCAGCTCCCGATGTGTGAAATCTTGCGTTTTTTCTCCCGCTTTCGATCATTCTTCCGTCTGGAAACTCCATAGGAACTTGAAATGAATTTTCTTCACTTTGTATTGTCTTCAAAAACCTTCTAAGAACCATTGACTTCAATCTTCTTATATTTGATCCTTCATGTGATGTCTTGATTTTTCGATTTACATGATTTCACTACAAACGGGAATTACAACGACTCGAGTGAAAACAATACAATATGTTCCTTAGATAATTGACAATTGCTCTATCTCTCAACTTATTTGTCTTACAATGCAAAGAAAAGTACAAAAAACATAGCGAAAAGTGTCATATGATGCTTTGTCATCAGAGTACTACTTTCATCGCTTCAAATTCAATATATTTCACTTTGCATTTACGATAATGGTAAATGAACCAATACTTGACAAGAGCAGTTAAAACCATTTTTCTCTTTCCTTCATTTATACATTTTTCTTAATAAGTGTGAAATGACTAAATGATTCGTTTAATTTGGGACGGAGGGAGTAGTACAATTGGAAGTATGAATGTTAAACCAGTTAATTAAAATTTTGTAAAAAAATAAATTGTGAGGTTCAATTCCGGTAAAGTACTGTTTTATTATATCTAACGCTTTACTGACATGTGGATACTGTTTGTGTACCTTCTTGCTTAATAATATTCAAATCAGCTAAAAATGACCAAGATTAAATTGTGTGATTCACCTTTACTGTTATTAAAAAATATTTGTAAAAGATTGTAATTTATGTTTCATAATGATTATTTTTTGACTATTCAATGGAAATATGATTAGTAAAATTAAAGGGATGGTATTGATTATGGTTCTAATTATTCAGCAAAATGATACTACAGTAGTAGTGACCGAATTTATGGTTGCAGTGAGGGAATTAACAAATCTCATCCTACTCCTTTTATTTTATTTTTCAGATAGATAAGTGCAGTTGTTGCGGCTGTAAAGATTTTCTCTTGAAGATTAGACTTGGAGATTACTATTATTATATTTTTATATGTAATGAATGAATTTATTAATTCGTGTATACACTGATAACAGTACCTTGCACTTATGTTAAGGAAAGTATTTAATTTTCCTGTAATTTGACTCAGCTATTTGTTTATTCAATATCATGTAATAACATCCAGTATAATATAATAAAAAATTGTCCTGTTAACCATTGACTTCAGGGCAATGGTTAATGAAACCAAAAGTAGCATGTTTTCATTGGTTTCAACAATATTTTGACTTTTAAAAAGTTAAATTCATCACTTTTCACCATTTCCCAATACTAGAGGCAATAGTTAGCATTCTCCAATAAAAAATTATATTCCATTCGTCTCAAATTATATGATGTTTTAGACATTTCATACGTATTAAGAAATGTAATTAATTTCACGTGTATTATGAGAGACATAAATTAAAGAATTGAAGAAAGAGAAAGTAATAAATAGTTAAGAGTATAATAAGAAAAGTAACATTAATGCTTCGTTAGAATTATAAAACAACTCATTATAAATTTGAAACGGAAGGAGTAAGAGGCGTTATAAATTTAGTTTTATGTCTCTTGAGTGTATTTGGTGGAAACTATTAACAATAACTAATTTATTATAAAAATGGAAAGATATCAAAGTAATGTCATAAATCATTTTCGCTTAAAATTGTGACTTTCTTGTCATTTATGATAAACAACTCAAAATGTTTTCTTATACTGATATTTCTTCACTAGAAATCACATTGCGTCAACATCCGCAGAGACCATCACAATGCTTTGTTTTAAATACATTTAACATTAATTACAATTTTAAAAAAGGCTTCTTGATACTCCAAAGTGCTAAAAACCATTAAATCGAAATCAACAAAGCATGAAATTTTAATTATAAAACAATAAAAAAATTATTACATGAAAAGGAGGAAAAATATGGCTCAATTTTCCATGTTTGTTTATGCTTTGATCAACTTTCTTTCTCTATTTCTCGTTGAAAGTGCAATAAGTATGCTATTTTTCACACCAATTTTCAATTCTAAAGTTTTTTTACCCATAATATTTTATCACCTTTTAGTAACATTTTTTTTTTTCTTATATGTCATGTGCAGCTAAAATTCGTTGTGTTTCTGACGATGATTGTCCAAAGGTGATAAAACCTCTAGTTATGAAGTGTATTGGTACTTATTGTTATTTCTTTATGAGCTATGAGGGTCCATAATCACACAATTGAAACAAGGGGAGTAAAAATCAAACAAGTGAGAAATATAAGGGGCGACTAGAACATTTAAGTCATATATTTGTTTTGGTAAAAAAAAAAAGTCATAATATTTGTTGTACTTTTCTCGTTTTCTTTAAAATTTAATTTAAGTTTCTCTATAATATTATTTGTATGCATTGCGCTCTTTTTTCCTTCAATATGTTTTATGTCAATTGGTTTTTCTATTAAGGTTTTTAATGAGGGAGATGTCAGTATTATCTGTTATGTTTAGCTTTGGCCTACTTTCGCCAAGGAGTCGTTACAATATTGTTTGAATGTTTGATTACATTTGTTATAAATGGAAGTATTGACAAATATTTATTACACAGTAACACATCTTCCATAGCGGATACAACACAATCACTAGAAAGGACTAACCAAGGTATCACATGCTCCTCAAGAAGTCCCAAAATCTATCACGACATGTGCAAAGCCCCCCATAACCTCCCTATGTATCATAGACAGAATACCCACTCAAACTACGGTCTCTACAACTTCCCTTGTAGTGTCCCTTACTCTAGACTCAACTACAATCGTTGTTCCCTAATCATCTAACAAATACAAGATTAATATCTAGTATCATATATTTATGATGCACACGTAGAAAACTTTATTGGTAACATGATGTGCGAAGATGAAGTCTTACTTATTTATTCTACTTTGACTCTTTCAAAAACCATTAACAAATTTCTTTTCAACGTTTGAAATAATTACTTTCCTTTTTAGAAATTGTGTTTAACCATTCCAAGATTGAGGAAAAGAATGTGAATTTTATTCTTATCCGTGTCCATCTATTTGATAGGCATAAACTATTCATCTTATCTTGTAGTTAACGTTGAGGTTAATGATCATATCATTTATCATCACAATTATAACTATGAGATATCATATATCTAGCAATTTGATTTGATGCTTCTGACAAGAATCCTTTTCGAATATAGATGAAGAAAGTTGCTAGGAATGGATTGTTTGAGAACATACATTTTTTCTCGTTCTTGAGAACAATTCTCAATTTTCGTACCAATTCAGAAACTTGTTTTTGAAGCTTTTTTTAATTCGTAATAACATTTCAAAGTATAAAACGTATATGCAAAGAAATTTTAACTACAAAATAACTAACACATGTACCATGATTAAAACACGTTCAATTAGGTACTTGTTTAAATATTTTCCTATTTTAGAACAAATGAATTTCAATATTTGATTCAGAAAATCTCATTGAAAGATTTTAAGTTAGACCCAAAGAATAGCAGTCGGGTAAATGAAATTACTGCACAACAACTTACTGTTGGGTACCAGAGTAACAAAATATTATCACGCAGCTAAAATAAGAGACGAGAAAAGAGGAACTGGACACACAATATTTACGTGGAAACCCCTCAGCAAATAAGGGGAAAAAAACCACGGGGCAAGAGTAGAGAACTTTCACTAAGTGGAAGAAATTACAAGACATCTCTCTAAATACAAGGAGAGTACAATTACCACTCTCTCTTATAAATAGGAGAATACTAACTAACACAAACCAGGAGAAACTAATTTTTCGCTCTATATTTTTCCTCTCACTACTCTAAACAAGCTCTGCTTGTTATTGTGTTGTTACTGATTTGGGATGCTTACAATGGCTCACGAGTAAGCTATTTATAGGAGTAAAATCCATTGCCT
>Ga0315915_1001331_pt1 | contig 29615 bp, 16 predicted proteins | sample MpolbnodulesMG_FD_207738 | JGI IMG/M metagenome (GOLD analysis project Ga0315915, IMG submission 207738) | Medicago polymorpha root nodule microbial communities from Los Angeles, California, United States - branched nodules | ecosystem: Host-associated > Plants > Roots > Nodule | place: USA... | reverse complement strand
TGAATGCCCATATCTTATCCTTGGTAGTTTATGTCTTGACTCATACTCACATCTTGACTCGTTATACCTTTTCTCCGCATCAACTCTCTCGAAGTGTTTGAAGAATTGGATGATATTAATTCCTGGTTTCATGCATGCCTTGAAACTTGAATTTAAACTCTCGCTAAGTTGAGTACTTCGAATGTCAAGGGTGAATGCTTCCTTCATGTAACACGCTGCCTATTTTTCCTTGATAGCATACATTGATTTCACCCACTTCTTGTCATGAACATCAAATTCGACAATCAATTTGCTCCAAGCTTCTTCAAACATTGCTTCTTGTTCATAATCATACATACACTTCTTAAAATAAGTCAAGAAATGATGTTCTTTTTTTATTAAGTAACCAAGATGTTTAATCCCATTCTGCATTAAGTGCCATGTGCATGACCCATGTCGGGTATCTGGCATCACCTCAGCTAGTGCTTTAGCCATTGATTGGTCTTGATCAGTGAACAAAGTTCGTGGCTTTTTGTTTCCATGTGCTTCAAGAAAAGTTTTGAACAACCATTTGAATGACTCAGTTGTTTCATCATACAAAAGGGATGCTCCAAAAATGATTGTGCCCCTATAGTGGTTGAAGCCTGAAAACAATGCCAATGGTCGATTAGCATGATTGGTGCAATATGTCGTATCCAAAGAAACTACCTCACCAAAATAACCATAGTCTAAGATCATTTTTGCATCAGCCCAAAATACGTTTGTGACTAGTTCATCGCAATCTATTTGATATGCATGGTAAAATGATGGATTCTCCAATGATTGAGTTTGAAAATACTCCATGAGACAACCAATTTCTCCATACTTCATGCTTCGTTGTCTTCTTGCTTGGAGGTAGTTTCTAGCATCCAATGGTGTATATCCAAGATTAGTTCTTCCTTAAGCATGTGCACTCATAAGCTGAAATGAAGATTTTTGCATCAAACCGGAGTGTTCTGCCATTTCAATCTCATGTGCTTGGAAAACTATATCAAAGTCATAAAACTACAAGAAAATAGAGTAAAATATGGAAATGGAAAGCTATGGCAAAAACAAGGTCATCCATGTTTAAAGAAACAAAATCGATGAATAAAAATTAATTCACGTTTAAAGAAACAAAATGGATGGATACAAAAAAAAAACTGCCATGTATACATAAACAAAAAAAATCAAAAAAGGAGGTGATAAAACATAACAAACCTGAGAAAAAAACAGGCTAGTTTTGAGTTTAAGCAACCGTCGTAGAAGGAGTGAGGTTTATTTTTGGCTTGAATCTCAGTCAGAAGTCAGAACGATTCTAAAAAAATAAAAAAAGAATGTGAAGAAACGTGATTCAAGGCCTTGAATGGCGCCAACAATATCTCTGTATTGGAAAGTAGAGTTTTGCCCTTTCATTAGCCTATTTTGTGGATTTTAAGGGGAAATGAATCTGGATCATTACTTTGATCAAATGTCTGTATTTATTTTGACTGCATGACTGCATCAGATTTATGACTGCAGTGAATCATATCCCGAAACCTAGCAAGGAAGAAAAGTTGAAAAAGGTGGCGGATGAACAATGACAAAATACTCAAATATTTCTCCAAGAGAACATGTTGATATTGAGTTTTATTGTACTCCTCTATACCTGTAATTTTATTCAAAATTTCATAAAAAATATCATTCGTAAAATAAAAGTATTAGAACAATACAAAAAAAAAATGGAAGAACGAAACATTTTTTTTAGAATTGATATTTGTACAACTTTTGAACAACTTTATCCCTTATACACACATGATATTGTTATCATCTTTTTTTTCTCTCTTTATTGTTTTTAACCAATAAGAAGAGAGAAAAATAAGATTGTCGCCAAAATTGTCATGAAGTAGATGTACAAATATCATTGTTCTTTTCTTTTTGACGTTGTGGACGAACGGGACGTTGCTTATAAATAAAATGTTATAAACATCTTTATTTAAAGAAAAAATGGTATATTAGTCTAAAAAGAGAGAAAATAGTGTTTTATATTGGTAAGAATAATAAGTCTCAAAAAAAAAAAATTTCACTCTCGTGTATAGGGATGGGAATAGGCCAGGTTGGTCTATAGGGGCCTACGACCTAGCCTATAACATGTCCGATCAGGCCATATTTTTTTCTTAAATAGGAAAAGCTTAGACTTTTTAAGAAACTTGTTTAGTTTAAAAGGTCAAGCCACTAGCCATTAAAAAGTCTTTTAAGTTTATTAGATGAGCCTATTTAAGTAAATATGAACACTAATTTTTCACAAATATAGTCAAATTCTCTAAAAACTCATGTTGATCATCAAAAGAGAGTTTAATCTAATCGATCTATTAGTTCTCTAGTCAATGTGTGTCCATTTTTCAAAAATAAAAAAGGCTTAAAGGTATGTTTAGTCCTTGCAAATAGGCGCCATTTAAAATTTCGTCCATGTAATCGCTAATCCTAGCGATTTACCCTTGCAAAATTTAATCATTTAAAATTTCGTCCCTTAACCCACTTAATGACTGCCACGTAAGTGGGTTAAGGGACGAAATTTGATGATGTGGCAGTCATTAAGTGGGTTAAGGGACGAAATTTTAAATGATTAAACTTTGCAAAGATAAATCGCCAGAATTAGCGATTACAGAGACGAAATTTTAAATGGCGTCTATTTGCAAGGACTAAACATAACTTTAAAATAAAAAATACTAGATGGGGAATGTCCCGATGCATAATCCTTTTGATTGTACCGTTGCTAACATTTAAATGAATGAATTTTATTTTGGTGTAAAAAATTTCCATTTCCCAAGAACAGACCTTTACAACACTCTCCCCCAACTCATCATAGAAACTCAACCATCACCACCACCACCACCGCAACATGCCATCTCAGGTTAACTCCGATATCCCACCTTCCTCCGCTTCCGTCGTCATGCTCTCTGCTCCCGACACCCAGGACAACCCCCAAGAAGCCTTTCACACTCCGCCGGAACAACCCTCACTTCACTCTTCCGACGTCAATGCTGTTCCTCCCTCTGCTGGGTCCCATGTGTTAGACGATCCTTCTGATGATTCGGAGTTTTTGGATGAAATAAAGTGGTTTTCGGAAAAGTTGCCGGTGAAAAAAATGAAATTAGGGTTTGGTGAAGATTTTCCTCACTCTGCTGGGTCCCAGGTATTCCTTGATTCTTCTGAAATGGAGTTGTTGGATGCTGATATAGATAATTTCGGTTTAGAGTGTTCGGAAGTGTTGCCCGTGAAAAAATTGAAATTAGGGTTTGAAGAAGATTCTGTGCCTGTGAATGACGATGATTCTTTCAGAGATATTCCAATGGACAAAAACTCTGTCCCAGAGGAAAATGCTGTGAATGACTATGATGATTTTTGCAGAGAAATTGAAAGATTTTTAAGACAAGGTTCTGGAAATGTTAACTTGGTTAATGGGCACAACCACAACAGGTCAAGTGTCGAGGTTGGAGAAGTTGCTGATTTGCACTGCGGTTCGGTGCTGGATTTGGTGCCAGACTCAATCCGCAGTCGTTTGGAGAAAGTAGTTGCAAGTGGATTGTATGAGGGTATTGAAAGCTTTGCTATATTTGAAGTATTGAAAGCTCTTAAGAAGAAACTTACTCTGTTGGAAACTGCAAAGCATTCCGGTTTTGCTTTTCCTGAAATCTGAATTCTTCATCTTTGATGATGAAGAGCAGAGGAAGTGAAGCTCTTCAGTGATCCATTTTTTGAGGGTATTGATGGTTCTTTAATGGATGATTCCCTTGCCGTTTAAATTGTCTTTTGATGTTTAACTAACTATGAATGTTGTATGGTAGGGTTCTAATTTCTATCATGTTTTGTTTGAATGTTGTCTAACATTTGTAACTGTGGTTTTGAACTTGAAGTTAATATTAACCACCTTATGATTATGATCTAAATTTATATATGCTCTTGTAGAGGATTTCCAAAATTTGTTTCATGTGCTACCAAATACATAGAACGGATAATGGTGGATTTGTTGTATTGGAAAGCATTACATGACACAACAATGTGATATCAATGCATAGCATTATTATGTTTTATTGTTATTATTTATTAAGATGCTTCTTAGATGCATCAATTGAAAATGAAGTTTGTGTCATATTCTGTAAGTGAAAAAACTTCATTATCTATAGGATCCAATCCAACACATGGTGCCCAAGTGATTGAATTGGTGAGTATAAGTCATAATGCTCCAAACACACAAGTCTCAAGAGGGACCATGTCTTGTGTATTTGCTGTGTAAATTGTCAACCCTGCTCATATATAGCATTAAGTTCCTGTAATTTTTAATGGGTTTAGTAAAAGTATCTGGAAAAACTTTACAAAGTGGGTAGGTTGGTAATTCAACAAAGAAGGATGGATAGGAGATGAAGGGTGCTGATTTTGGACCTGCTAGGGATCTGTTTTTTTCGGTCCATGGTGCTGTTTGCTTTGTTATAGGGCATGTATCTTTCGGTAGTTTGTTTTTCTCCTTTCATTTTGCTGTTTCTGTTCTGTTTTGCCCAGGGGCTTGTGCTGACTCGGTTCTGTGTGCATTTGGCTTTGGTTCCTGTTGTTTGTGTTAGCCTTTTTGCCTGTATCAATATATGCTGATTCAAAAAATAAAAGGGATGGATCCTCAACATAAGGGATCTCATTCTAGTTTGAGATTTTTTAGGTAGTTTCTGACATTAGACCAAGAAAATTCCCTTTCTGTTAGGTCAGTCCCTGCTATAACTATAGCTTTTACAATCCATGAACTCCGGGACATGATTCTCTCCCGTGAAAGATTCATTGTAGGAGATCCAGTGGGAATCTTAACCATTCATTGCTTTTTTGAAACACACTTGTGCCTGCAACAAAAAAACATTTAGGGTGTGGATTTTAACTGGGCAAATTTTTCACTTGAGAGGATCTGCACCCGTCAAGGCATTCTGAAGCTCCTGAAGGCCACAAATAGATGTATGTTGCAACCATTGATAGTTTGGATGCATCTAAACTGGTTCTGTTTTGCTCGTGGTCACACACCCCTAACTAAAGATATAATAATGTCTTGTCTTGACTCTAGATGAATTCTATGCAGTTTATACCTTGCAAATCAAAATTTGACTGTGGGTACCTTTAGGACCGGTTTGGAGATGTAATAAAGTGATTGATATGTGTAATAAAGCTATAAACGAGCATTTTGTTTAATAGCTTATGAACTTGAAGTATTCTTTGTCACGCGTCATAATAGTTGAAGATATTTTAAGATGGAATATAACAAAGTAGCATTTTTATAAAATTCAATTAGATGTTTGTGTAGTTCTTTTTTGACAACATTGTCATTGCGCTTACTCGGTAAAGTTGTACATTATTCAAATTTTAAGCTCAACAGGCTTTGGTGAAATGTGTATTTGAGATCTAAATAACCATGCCTGTGTATATAAACACATATTTTGAGATAGACCTCTGCAATACCACCACCAAACACATCCAATGTGGAATGGAAACAACTTTTAAGGGTTAGAATCAGTGACTTGAAGTTGTATCCGATGCCATGAAGTGTTTAATATCCCTCTCAAGTTCCAAATATCTTCAACCTTTTCAGGTTGAACATTTCCTGCTGAATCCACCTGCAAATCAGCCCAAAGCATTCATTAGATATTATAAGAGATCATTTCTTACTTTTATGATGTTTCTCTAACAGTATACAAATTCCACATTCCTAATTGTAAACCCCTATGATTTCTAATTGAAGACAAGAAGTTGGAAACATGAAACTTAGCAGAATGATTGTTGCATACCGCTTTAGCAATAATCTCAGTGCTTTGTTGAATTTCAGCTGTGACCTCAAAAAGTACCCATGCCCATTTGTCACTGTTGTCATCATCATCTGCTATATAAGGAATGCCACTTTTTTGAAACCTTGAGGTTTCCATCCAACTCTTTCCTCCATCAACAGACACATCCACTCTCTCAATGCCTCTGCCACCACCTGATGCTGCATATCCACTAATTTTTACCTACAGCGCAGGAATCGTGTAAGAATTCGGATTTCATTTCATTTCAAATACACCTCCAAACCTGTTATTGCACAAACTAACCTTTCCCGGCGGAATTGTGGTCATATCTTCTACAGAACAAATAACACACTGCAAAGTGAAATCAAAAGCATTGGTTACAAAAGTGTTAATTGAAAAATTTTAGGGTAACATGTGGACAATGTAAATATATGTGACTTGCTTCAAGGATATTAAGTATTTTATTTTTCTTTCATCAAAATTTAGAGAATGGGAATACCTGAACAGGAAAATCCATTTGAGGTCTTCTAGATGACCAATTAATGTTATCCCAATTTACTGATGGAGGAAACATTTTGTAGTCTTTTTGCACGAAAAACCCCTGATACATAATAATGTTACAATTATGGGCCACTGTGAAAACAAATATTTTTTTACCTATTTCAGAACAACTTTACATAACATATCAGACCTGGCATTCTTCTGCTATGATATTGATAGCTTCCAGCCATTTAACAGACCGAGCTCCAATAACGCCAGGAACAACCACACGTAATGGATAACCATGATCCCTATTAAGAGGCTAACGGAAAGAAACAAGATATTAAACTGAGATTACAATATCAGATTAATATAATATCACACTATGCCACAATTTCCAATGGAACAAACAAAATTAAATCACAAACACAAAATGAAGAAAAAGAAAATAACCCTGCAAATTGCAAATAAAGGTTTGAAACATTTATGGTTGAAGAAAACAGAAAACAGTTATCTACTACATTTTCTTTGTATGCTTCTATCATAGTTCATTCATAAACTCTTAACTTTATAGGTAACGAGTGGTGTACGTAATTTGATTAGGGTTCAGGGTTTATGCGCGACAGTTAAGAACAAGATACGAATAATTAGGTTTCAACCAAGGGAGGGAAAATGTACATATAAAAATTAAACTTTACAATTAGCAAAAGGAACCGAAGAGAAAGGGTAAAAATGCACTGCATTGGTCCTAAAGTTTTAGCTGAGTTGAATGGTGACATGTTCATGGAATGAATCATAGCATATATTTTTTTTATTGTTTCATAAAGATAGTAATGAAAGCCAGGATATAAACCATTGAAATGGACAAAATGCAAAACATGAAGGAGATAATCACTTACTTCTCCATTCATCTCATAAGCAAGTAGAACATCGGCTTCAGGATTTGTAGCTTGACCGAGGGTAATTGATGCCTTGTATGGACCTCCATTTTCCTCCTATACTTTTTTGAGATTTACCAAAACAACAAAGGTATCTTCAAGGATGAAATAAAAAAAATGATAGAATCTGAAATCTCTGAATTACAGTTAGAACGTGTAGCCATTACCTTACACTGATCAATGCTTACAAATTCGACATGTTTTCCTCTGAAGTCAGTGGTACTCGTCAACTTTGGTATTCCAACAAGCTCAAGAACATCACTCAATTTAGCACCACCCCAAACAGCTGAGAGAATAATATATTCAATCAACGATTATAGGTTGACACATTCAATATCATATTTTCAGCTCTAAACTTTTTCACAGTTTTGAGCAGAAATATGCGAACAAATAAACAATAATATAATTGTATTAATGTATAAAACCCAACATAAATACTTATTCGGACAAAATTTGATAGAAAAGGTCACCGAATCATAGTTCTAAACTGTGGTCTACAATCGCTATAGCAGTTGTAAATCGTAATATAACAGTTTTAAAGGTCTTCGCAATGATATCTTAACTGCAATTGTAGCCGCATTTTCTCTCATTTTATCACAATAGAAAGGTTCACATACAATTCCAATCACAATCCAAAACTATGCTAAGAATAATGAAATTTTATGCAATCATTCACATTTTCACAGGCTGTTGTTAAAAGAATCAAAATATGTTTGAGTCGTCAGTGTCCGAAAAAATGTAAATACTAACCATTTCCAATGGCAGACACACCCCAGCCAACTCCCTTAACTGTTTTAGTCTTGCTCATAGCAGTTCTTCTATTTCCAGCACACTGAAACCCCAGAGGGAAAATCAAGTTCGTTTTCTGGATGCAACGGTACACACTAAACCAAAACAATGTGGTTCTTCTTCAACGCAACCCTATATCATTTGATAGAAATTAGTATGAACTTATATCCAACCAACCTGTAGTGTGGCAGTGACATTGTACTTGGGAAGCGTCCTGTAATCAAATATCAGGGTGAGTTTTCTGTTTGAATTGGAAATACGGCATCACAAGGGCCTAACGAAGTAATAATAATTACTTCGTCGGTTTGTCTCAAATTATTTGTCACTTTACGGTATCGAAAAAGTATTAATTATATTTTTCTAACAGGGCCTTTATTTGTAAATAAGTCAATAATTTTATTATTGGCATCTCAACTTTCGGATCCTCTGTAGTTTCTGCACCATACAACTCACCGCAGAGCCTGGATTTAAGTTAAAAAAATTCTCCTTTTGATCAAATGGCTCTCCAAGAGGCTGCATGGTAAAGCCGCCATATAGGATTGAAGTAGATCCTAAGTTCTTCTACTTAACTACTTTAATAACAGAATTTTATTTAAAAACATATTTTACCTTAGAATTGAGTTTAGTTAATGATTTTCTTAAGATGAATTCATTCTTTAGAGAACAAATAAAATGAGACGGAGGGAGTATATGATACCATTAGTTGTTGATATTCGAAATATTAGTTGAGATTCCTAAACCAGTACCTACCTGATATCTTCCATAAAAAGTTGTTTGGGATTTTCTACCAGTCCAGATATTGACACACAGTATCTGCTCTGCCAAACATTTCATAAGAAAAGGAGTTAAAATTCATCTACAGTGAACACCAGTGACCAAAGAAGTATAATTTCACAAGATTAACATATTACTTTTCAATGTCATCAACTATCGGTATGGGGCCATGATTTCTCTTGTAGAATAAATCTGCAGGAGTCAAATATGACGAAATCAAAGCAGATTGCGGTGGCTCGGCATTGAAAGGTTCCTGGAGATAACAGTAAAATTGGACTTGAGAAACAGATAGCTGAAAACATTTGTGAGAAAATATGCAAAATGTATATGAAATATATATATCACAGTCACAGGGTCAATTCAAGAATCATTGGACCATATACAATTTGAAATTTAATATTGGTACAGTAAACAAATATTCTACATAAATATCAAGTTATATCTAATTATTTATTAAGTTTTACAAAATTTTCGAAGTCATGAAACATGGAAACATTAGTGTCATATAGCTATACATTACTCAAGGCCGACGAAACTAAACTAAGTCATCACTGTCTTACAAAAATGTGAAGTTGCCACAGCTGTTATTTTTTGTACTTCGAAAAAAAATGCAGGTACTCATCCTAAGCTCGACACAACGGAGAAGAACCCTCATGCTAGTTCAATCTCTCCAAAATGAATACAGTAAGGTGACATCTCAACATTATTATTATTAATATTATTATTATTATTTCTGTATATCTGTGTAAAATACATAGTTACATACATACAAGCTTCAAAGTAGAAGCTTATTATATTACAATTGTGTATACTCAGGTTAAGGCAAGTTCTTCGGTAGACCACTTTCATACGTGATCCACCATTGACCGATACGTTAAAATCATTTGAAACTCGATATAAATAGCAATGTATATAGTATATGGTTATAGAAAAAGGAAATAAATTTGTGAATAAATAATGAAAATGGAATTTGAGCTTGCCTTGGAGTTAATTTGAAGAGAGGGGTGACGAATAGGTTCTTTAGAATAATCTGAAGGACCTATGATTCCCGGCATTGTTCTATAACGTTTTTCAGAAAGAATCAAACACAAGGTTCGATTTGAAGATGGTGGCAAATAACAACCATAGCTTCTAATTGTACATGAAATTTATAACATGTGCCATGAGTGGAGGATGACAATGGTGGGTCCCATTCAAACATATATGATAGACACGTGGAGCATTTGCATTTTGCTGACATGTTAGCCACTTCAATTCCTTACCATTGGTTCTGTTTGTTTTTTCTGATTAGTCTTTAATTTGGTACCAGTTTTAGTTAATTAATTTGTATTAATCAGAAAAAGCAAGGAACCTTGTATCTCACCGGTTTTGTTGTGTTTGTTCACTTAGTGGTTCAAGAACCTCGTACGTACCTGACTGCTTTTGTGTCTATGTTCATTTTCTTTCTTTTTTGAAAAAGCATGTTCATTTTGCTTTCTAATTTTATTTTTCATCATTTTTAAACAGGCTTGTTCCACTGGGTGTCATAATACTCTATTTTTCCTGATTGTTCTTGGCATCCGGCCTAACAATTTCGACATTTTGCCAGTTGAGCTAGGACTTCTGGATGTTCTTGGCCTTTCTTTGCCTATAACAATTAAATTATCCTCAATGATCTACTTTCAATACTATGCAATTTATATGGTATGTACAACTCGGTTGGTAGCCGCAAAAATATTTGATATGTTGAGACACATATTCGAACTCGGGATTCTTTATTTCTCTACACTTAACATGTGTGATTCTCACCATTAGACTATTTAACAAAAAAAAAAAAACTATAAAATCTAAATGTCAAAACTATGGAATGATATTCATCCATGGTTTCTAGAATAGTTTGCTATCACACTCTATCTCTAATACTATCCTTCATAATCTTATTTTATACATCCAACATAGCATTCTCGCATTTACACCACGTTAATCTTACTTCCATGATAGTAGATTGTTGTCTAACACTCTGTCTCATACAACATCAATGATCATACTATTGTACGATCAAGCTTTTCCTATACTTAGAACAAAACCTTTTTATCACACAGAACCCTGAAAGTCTCCTCTATTTCATCCACCTCCGCTTGCATATGATGGTTTACATCTCTCAATATTTCTCAGTCGTTTTATAGCATGGACTTCAAATATTTAATTGTGTCAAAAACAAATTATGACATTATTCGTCCCTTAAATAAATTCAAAATTCTAACTAAAAGCCATAATTTTGAGCTTATTTAAAAAAATAATCTAATTCTACCATTAAATTTACTCTATTTAGGCACTGGATATTTAACTACTTCTAACCAAAATCAATATTACAAAATTATTCATTCAATGTATATACAGGGTACATCATTTAAATCTTTCAATCATGAAATTTACATAGATGAGTTTCTAACTTGTCAGTTAATATCTAGAATATACAAGTAATTTTTGGTTTCAAAGGGACAGAATTTCTAGAAATAATCCCTCTTATCATCAAAATTCTACTTACAGCTTGATTAATATAATAACAATCAAAATGAATATACAGGTATAGATTTACTGATCCACGGTATGAGGTAATAGTTTTGCAGCAGCTGTAGATCCATAATAAATAAAAGTGAATGCTTTCCTGGACCTTTCACCATTTCTACATTGCACTACATGTTTTGTAAAGAGAAAAATAAAAATTAGAGAAATGAAATGGGTATCAAGTACTCGTAACGGTAATGGATAGATATCAAACAAATTAATAGCATATTAATATGCAAGGAAAAGGCAGAGTTTTTTAAGAACAGAGAATTAGTTAAAATTGCTTATGTGGCCATTGGCCAATATGTTAGAGGGGAATGGTAGTTACATTAAGGAAGGATAGCAAGGGGGATTCATTCAGTAACTTTTCTGTTGAGACCTTAAGAGGTTGGGCAGAGAGAGAAGTGTCTCTTATCTGAGGAGTTTTTGCTCTAGGTTACAGGAGTTTTCTTTTCCTTCTATAATAATACATCTGTTTTCAATCAATATTTATATCCTTATCTATTGTTTCTTGACACTATAACTACTTCACTAACTACAAATAAGGATGTTTTAGTAAATGAAACTCGTTTTATGATTAAAATCAATACAACTAATCATTTTCTTAATGATTGTGTACAACCCAAATGAGCCACTAGCAATGAGACGGCAGAAGTAATATAATTTCTGTTGCTCATAAGTTCGGGTTTCTATCAAGTTGCAAACTGTAATATTACTGGTACTGATGGGAAATAGACTATATTCTTTTTATACTTAGATGCAATCCATCGTATATTATATATGTGCACAATCTACAAGTTCAAACATGTATTATACTTTATCACTTGTACAAACTGATGAATGATTATTGGCTGATGTACGAGCAATACTGACTTAGATAAAGCATAGAAACATAAAACAGAAATTGCAGAGCTTTAAGAAACTAACCATGAAGAACATTGAACTGTTGTGCATTTAGAACAATGTCGGCACTGCTAGAATTTTTTCTGTTGGTGTGATCGAATAGGTATTCCACGTTTCAAAAGAGATTTATAAGCTGAACTTCTTGACCATTCATCAATTTCACTAGCACGTAGAACAGGCAGAGGATGTGAAAGTTGGCTTGTTTGAGCATTCCTAATCAAAAGAAAAGTTCAGCTTCTAAATGAAAAAGTTGCAATTCAACTTTAATATCGGTGGCAGACTACAGAGATTACTAGTGACTTCTACAAACCTTATGTACCATCCAACAGGGCTGGAAGCAGCTTTTTCATAAGAGCGAGCTTGCTCCAGGAATGCATCAACATTTAGTTGATCAGCCAAAGACGGGCATCCACCGGCTAATTTCATGAGGACAGAGATGACAACCTTTTGTAGGGTTGGAAAACAAATACTTATTACACCAACAAATGATACCGAAATTTTGCTTAAACCAATCTACAGATAAATTATGAATTCTGACATCAGCATACCCTTGGGTCTTGAGCAACAAGAAGAGCTGCACGATCACAAGTTAACTCAGCTGCTCGAAGCCAGCGGAATATCTGCTCTTCCAGAGTCTGAGCTATCAAACCTCCAATACCTAAAACAAATGGAGGTAATTAACAGACTATAAAAAACTGTTATTTCTTATTAACATTAAACGAGCTGGAATAGCTGGAGTCAGATATGAATCAATTACTAAAACTAGCATACAAAATGGCACTAATGTGCTAGTCTGTTCACTTTTCTCGATAAAAATAATGGAAGTTATACAATTTTACGTGATTATTTAATAAAGAACAGTTATTTGATTGGGTAAAGAAGGACAAAATTGTAAACAGAATAGTTCAAATGAAAGAAAAAATTGAAAAAAAGAATTGTTGCAACAAAACTTAGTATCCCATAATATGTAGGTATAGATAAACAACATTTTCAAAGATGAAAACAAGGATTATGACATTATAGACAGGTCTTTATGGTCATTATGTGATAAGAGACTAAGAGTAACATGGATGTAGTTCAATCCATAGGTGTTAGACAAACGGTGTTTATCCAACTTTGAACATCAAACATAATTAAAAACTTGACTGTAATTTATAACTTATAACCATGTGCCGTATATACATTGTTAAAACCTCAAATATGCTCCATATCACCTACCAGGTACAGTATAGGCTCCAAGAGTTAGAATATTTGCATATGTAAGCCACACACCATGATCACATTTTAGGTGACCCAACTCATGAGCCAAAACAGCCTGTTAAAAGTAAATTGATGACAAGTCAATAGTATTTTAAACCAGAACAATGGATATAAAATCAAAACAGGGTTTGACTAACAAATTTATAAGGAAAGTTTGAAATGAAAAATGTATTTCTCGTGTAAATGGTTCCCATATCAAACATCATTCACGTCAAAGTCTAACTCCTGCAAACTTATTGCTTGTTTACCGTGAAGAATGGGGAGAAAACTTCTTCAATGTTATACTCGTTAAGAAATCGGGTAGAAAATTAAAAAGAACTACAAATAAATTAGGACCTGCAATTCAGCTCTTGTCAGGAGCTCCACTAGGCTAGTATGAATAACGACAAATGGTCGTTTACCACTTATAGCTAATGTGTATGCATTCGGCACAGGACTTTGACGAACATATAGATCAGGGGCATTGACATTTAATATTTCTGCAGCTTCCGCCATTAAGTTGTGAAGATCTGAAAGCTAATACCACAACAACACAGCATTAGTTAATTCAATGAGGTGACATAAGGTAGCATAAACACGGAAGTAACTGGATGGTTAGGTCATATAATTTGCAGGTGACATCATGCCATACAGCTGAACTGAGTGGAAATGACAAATGGTAAAATGTGAAGTGAAGATAACATTACTAAGTTGGTAACAAGTAGAGGAACAAGTTAATTCACTGGTGCACTTTGTATATAGAAATACAGTCGCAATGTGATCAACACTTATTCTTCATTTGAGGAAGTAACATAAAAGAAAACGGAGTTCACACAGACTATTTTAGGCTATGTCAATATGTCAATCTGTGGATTTTACATCACATACTGCTATACATGGAAATATCTGCACTTGTTTATAAAGATAAATGCATGCACATTTTATCATGAACATATCGTTATCCCTTTTTATATAGTAAGAGAGAATTTTAACAAAAAAAACACAGAACTTCGACTAGGATGCAGGTTGAATACTATTCAACAGAGGTATATTTTTATCTATTATAGTACATGAATGCAATTTTCTTTATTGATCACACATTGAAGAAATTTTATTTTACTGACTGTTAAAGATACCTGATTTTTGGAGACAAGGACGGATGTCCCTATGTTCTCAAGGAGCATGACCTGCTCTGTTACAGTTCCTGCAACTCATAAAATGGACCATGTCATATCACAACCTGAGTAACTGGATCAAAAGCTATGCATTTGAAAGTGAGCATATACAACAACAGCAACAAAGCAATTTTCCCACTAGGATCTGAAAGCACGCATATGAGCAGCAAAAATTCACAAATAGTGCAGCATATAGAAGAGGTGTCTTCAGCCCAATATCTAGATGAACAAAGCTTTTGTAAGTGTAAAAGAATAACCACGGTGCAATCATGTCACACAACATCATGAACAGACAGCAAGTCCTTGCTATTAAATACAACAAAAATCAACATCTTGCGCCTCCACCTAAATATAGCACATACAACTTGCATGATCCGTAAATAAGTATGAAGTAGTATATACCATATAGGGCTAGCATTTGATTTTAAGCATGAAAGTAATATTTCTGTACACGACGTACAAGTTTTATTTTTTAAAATATTGAATAGAAATGGTATTTCCCAAATATAACTAACACAATTTCAATAATAACTTTTTCACTTCTATCCTTCTAAAAATTCTGGGACGGGAGTACCCCATCCCAGTAAGCTGAAATTACTTTTTACCTAGAAGAGGATGGAAATTTATTAAGCAATGATACTTGAACAAAATTTTACTCTTAAAAACCTCTTTATTATTAATAAAACAGTTAGGTAATCTGGGCCGTACCACGTGTTAACTTCGCATTAAATTTATTTCCAGCAACATGTGCTGAGCACGGGTTCCCTCGACTAATTCTTGTATAAGCCTGGTGTTTCCGACTTGGGTGTACCGAGTCAATAGAAGATTGACATGTCACCAATTCGTATTACATAAATAAGTATTATGTTCATTTGTGTTGCGCGCATTCCGCATCAATACTTTATCGGTCTAGCTCACTTAAATTGCCAATTGGCTACTGTGGCGTACAATAATGCTTTTAACTTCTCTTTCTGCATGCAAGTCATATATCCCCCATGCACGTCTCGTAAACTTTTATTGTTCAAATATCGAATACAAGTAGTCCTTCCAATCTCCAACTTACTATATTTTAGCGATACATTTCCGTGCCTGTGGTTGCGACCGTGGCATCAAGGTTTTTGATGTCTCCATGCCACCACAATTGCAGCCACATCAGCCATATTTATATGAAATTAAAACACCCTTCTTAAACAGCCTCTTATTTCTATGATTTTATAATAATCAGCAAACCCAAAATGAAAAAGGGACAGTTCCACTATCAGCTATTAAATGAGTAATGGGCTTAAAAGTTAAAACCCACGTTATGATGAAAATCAACTCAATCAAGTGAACTATTTGTTACAGTTGAAAGGTAAACTGCAAATGTTCAATACCTAGAAGAGCTTTTCCCACTTCTTTCAATCCCGGAATCGCTCTCAGCATCATCGTATTCTGTAAATGAAAAACAAAATCAAGAAACAAAGCATAGTACTCCTGTAAGAACAAACAAACCCCTAACATAACCACAGAGCACTATCCTGACACATACATATACGACGATGCATAATAATTTAAGAACATATCTCGAACACAGACACAACACTGAGACACCAAACACACCTTTAATCTGAAGTGTCAGTTATTGCTACTTAGAAAAAGCTACATAAGCATGAGCACTAACTAAAATTTCAACGGTTCATGCTAGAATCTCATGAGAACTAAGGACATGTTTGGATTGATGATACAAAATGGAATCAGTTAAGAGGAAAACCTCTTTATCAACAGGATGACGAAAATCATCAGCATCAAGGTCACGAAAGGCTAAAGCAGCAGCAGAAGAAGAAGAAGAAGCAGCTCTAGAAACAGTTAATCCAGCTGGTTTGTGATTGTTGTGAACCCGAATGAACCGGATCTTTGAACTGCCACCACCGAACCGGGCTCTATCCGAAGGCGAAGCAACGAAAGCGAGTGGCTGAGAAAAGAAAGAAACGGAAGCCATGGAAATGGAATTGTAAGAAGCGATGAGAGAGAGAGAGAGAAATGGAATGCGAATTGTGTAGCGTGATGATATTATTATTTGGGGCTTGAAGTTGAAAGTTAGTTACGGGTTGACGTAAAGGAAGTGACAACCACAGCTGTGGGAAATATGGGTATGGTAATTCTTTCGCGCCACTTCCTTGTCTCCAATGTATGTTGTTGCCATGATTCATTAACTTGTGGCATCAAATTCTACACCAATCACTTGATTTTTGTGATTACGGCTAAATAACCATACAAGCTTACTCTTATGATTTTAAAAAATTATTTTTTGTGGATCTTATCTTCCATTAATGATAAATTATAGTGGTGTTAGTGGTTCGGATAAAACCGATGAAATCGAAAATCTAAATCGAAAAAGTTTCCGACATTGTTTGTTCAGTTCAAAACCGAACCAAACCAACCTAAACCAATCTAGATTAGTTCAATTCTCAATTTTTAATTTTAAAATCCAAAGAACCGATGAACCGAACCGACGCTAACTTTACTCCTCATTCTAGTAATATTATCCCTCCCACACACTTATGATTAAGCTAAAAATAGTAATGTTACCCCTCCCACACACACTTATATTAAGTTCAAAAATTAAAGGCCAACATAAAATACTTCATAATTTATTCATTTTCTCCCACCATCATCTCATCTCACCATTCACACCCTAACTCATCGTTCCTCACCGTCTTTAGATCATCTATCTTTTGTTAGTTTTTTCATGTTAATTATATAAAGTAGTTTGAAAAACAGAGAACATAGAAATCAAACCGATGAAGATTTCATTGGTTCGAACATTTTTTTGACCAAAAACCAATCATCCATCTTTTGTTAGTTATATAAAATAGTTTGAAAAAATAAAGAAAATAGAATGAAACCGATGAAGATTTCATTGGTTCGAACATTTTTTTTTTGGACATAAAACCGATACTAACGTAACTGTCGAGGAAGCAGAAGAACTCCTTCAAATGTTGCCGCCAAAACTACCATCCTTCGTCAGCCACCGCACCCCAACCACCGTCTCCCTCTCAACATCATCATCATCATCATCGTGGCTTCAAGGAACCTCATCACCTCAAAATCAAAACCCTCCTACTTTAGCAATTTTCGCAGACAAATCCACCACCATACAACACCTCAAACAAATCCACGCTCAAATGATCATCACATCCCGCATCAACGACCACTTCGCCGCAAGCCGTTTATTCTCCTCTTTCGCTCTTTCCCCTTTCGGTAACCTCGAACACGCTTCTCGAATCTTCTCCTCCTTACACAAACCCAATTCCTTCATGTGGAACACTCTCATCCGCGCTCATCAACAACAACAACAACCCCACATTTCTTTCTCTCTTTACATTCAAATGCGTAGACATGGTGTTATCCCTGGTAAACACACTTTCCCTTTTCTCCTTAAAGCTTGTTCTTCGCTATCAAATGTTTTGCCACATTGTAAACAGGTTCATGCACAGGTGGTGAAATTCGGGTTGTGTTTTGATTGTCATGTGGGGAATGGTTTGGTTCGTTGTTATTCTGTTTCTGGTGATTTGGTTGATGCACGTTACGTGTTTGATGAAATGCCGATGAAAAATTTGAGTCTTTGGACCACGATGATTTGTGGGTATGCTCAGAATTGTTGTTATAATGAGGCTTTGGATCTTTTTGAGAGGATGGTTGTTGATGGGTTTGAGCCTAATGGTGCTACTTTGGCTTCAGTGTTGTCGGTTTGTGCTCGGTCGGGTTGTCTTGAGCTTGGGGAAAGGATTCATGAGTTTATGAGAGTGAAAGGGGTTGAAGTGGGAGTTATTCTTGGGACTGCGTTGGTTTATATGTATGCGAAGAATGGGGATATTTTGATGGCGAGGAAGTTGTTTGATGAAATGCCTGAGCGGAATGTTGTTACTTGGAATGCTATGATTTGTGGTTTGGCTTCTCATGGACATGTTGAAGATGCTCTTGGTTTGTTTGAGTGTATGAAGAAGGAGGAGATTGTTGTTCCTAATGCTGTCACATATGTTGGGGTTTTATCTGCTTGTTGTCATGCAGGTTTGATTGATGTCGGCCACGAGGTTTTTTGTTCGATGAAGGTTGTGTATGGAATTGAGCCGACGATTGAGCATTATGGGTGCATGGTTGATCTTCTTGGGAGAGGGGGTAAGTTGCTAGAGGCAGAGGAAATGATAAAAGGGATGCCATGGAAACCCGACGTGGTTATTTTGGGAGCTTTGTTGGCAGCTAGCAAGAATAATGGAAACACCGAGGTTGCTGAAAGAGTTGTGAAACAAATTCTTACTCTCGATCCTCATAATCATGGAGTTCACGTTTCTTTGTCGAATATGTACGCAGAGGCTGGACAGTGGCAGGAGGTTTCGAGACTGAGGAAGATGATGAAAGAAGAGAAACTCAAGAAAGCTCCGGGGTGGAGCCTTGTTGCCACTTAATTGCATTTCTAACATGGCTTGTATGCGGAAGATACTTGTTATTTTTGACAAAGATTTGGTTATTTCATTATTAGCTAAAAAGGCGAGGAAGTGAGTTATGATCGAAACTTACTTGATTCAAGCATAAACGAATGTACACATATTGTTCAACCGTTCTTGTTCTGAAAATATTTATGGTGCTTACTGACTAAATGGTTCCACACTGTTGCTTTGTCATGAAGTTGTATTCAAACCATTTGAAAAGTGACAGAGAACAGGTGATTTCATCAACTTCTATTGATAAACGCACAAAGTCCAATGAACACTCCAAATCTTCCAGCTTTCATGATAAGGCATACCCAACATTTAACCTTTATTTATTTATTTATTATATAATGTTTTATTTATTTTTTTAGTTTCAAGGTATTGGTTTGTCGTGTAATTTTGCAGATGCGAGCGGGGTTATCTTGTTGACACTTGAGGATGATTAAGGAGAATCTCTACACTCTACACTTGCATGTATGTTATTTTTGTGCTATCTTCTGCTCATTGCTACAATTCTTATTCTTGTGATTTTATTTTAGTTTGGTTACTGGACTTTTAATTTCAGAACCTGATTAAGACTTCTGTTTGGTGCAAGATATAATGGTGCCACTTGATTAGTGCTACTGACATCAAAGTAGGAAAAGACTTGCGTTGTTCTATATTTTTATTGTTTACATTGTGATGGAACTCAAATTGAATCTCCTTTCTTTAGGTTAAAATTTTCAAAAGTGTTTATTTTGTTTTAACTATTGTAGCACCGACACGTTTGATTGAAGGCGTGTACAGTGGCCGACAGCTGTTAGTGTCTGACACCAACACAAACCGACACATATAATTATATTGAATTTTGTTATTATCTCAAATTACTATCGGTGTTGACTTATCAGTGTCCGTGTTGTGTCTGGTATCGTGTCTGTGTCCGTGCTTCATAAGTTTTAACTACTTGCATCAAAGGACATAACACTCATAAAGGATAAGATTCATTTGAATCAATCGAAAAACATTGGACTGAAATGTTATAGCAATTTTAGACTTCTAAGGTCTAGTGACCTGAATTTGCATTTTGAAAAACTAAACCCATGTTGTTAATGATAAAATCAGCGTTAAAAATGTATAAAAGGAGTTAAAATTCACCTAGCAACTTATATAATTTTAGTCTGATGAGTGTGTCTTGCAAAACTAGTGACTGAGATCCATATACTAGTCTATTAGCAATTTAGCATGTATTGTAATGGTTTGAATTGCTCAGTTTTTTTGGGCTGTCTCAATTTTTATCTGGGTAGTATCATGTTGGATACAGAGGGGTAACCTTCGTGCAACTGGTAAAGTTGTTGTCATGTGACTGAAAGGTCACGGGTTCAAGTCTTAGAAACAACCTCTTGTGTAAAAAAAAACAGGGTAAGGCTACGTAAAATACACCAAATGGTGGGACCCTTTCCCGGACCCTGCGTATGCGGGAGCTTTAGCGCACCAGGTTTCCCTTTTAGTATCATGCTGGATACAAGACACAAATGTCAAATTGGCTAGAACAGCCGGTCAATGTAATTATTATGTGGCTGAAAAAACAGAGTCCTTCTTGATCTACATAAGTACATAAATTGGAGTTAGATATACGATTGGTGATATAGCAAAATTACCGTTTGGTAAAAATACCCCTACAATTGGTAATGTATCCCCACATTTGCAATTCAAATAACTAAAATACCTCTAATTATTTTTGTACAAAACAATATCTACCATAGAATTCACCAGCAACAACTTTTTCAAGATTTTATACACATTAGCATTGGCCAATTCGAAAGTGTAAAATGCATTGCATACTTAGATTTTTTTTAGGTTTTTTCATCTTTGGATTGGTCAATCCGTGCGAATTTGACCCGGATGGTTAATCCCGAGAGCATCAAAATAAGCAAATAAAATGAGAGCTTTTAAGAACAATCGTAAAGGAAAATGCAGCCATCACAACTTTTCCGTTGAATGGTTAAGAATTATCACTACCTAATAATCGTTAAGCCGAAAAAAAGTTAGTTTTTTCGTCTAGAGATTTGTCCCGTTACCATATTTTTATTGAACTAAATAACAACTTTGTATATTTTTCGACTTAACAGCTTCGTAACTAACCCTAATATTAGTTGAATGAGAAAAATATTAGGGTTAATTAAGAATGGGCTTTGGTAATTGCCCACAAGAGATAGGCTTTATGATTGAGGCGTCAATAGCCCAAATAATTGTGTGCGTTGCGATACAGGTGTCGAAGATAATATGCATTTATTTTTCTATGTCAAAATAGTATTCAGTGTTGGCAAAGGCTTGTTTTTGGAATTTTATACTTCAGGTCTTGAATCATGGTTCTTCTGTAGCTAATAATATCTTTGATATTATGCAGACTTTGAGTGCAAACCACAAAGCTTTGTTTGCTTGCACTACATGGGCAATATGGAAGAAAGGAATGATGTTATCTGGAGAAATGAAACTGCCGCAAGAGCTGTGGTGTGCGACTGTAGTATATCGTTAATTAACCAGGTGGAGACATGAACAAAATGTGCGTAACAATAGCAATAACCAACACGAGTCAGTATAATGCAGTTTGGACGAGACCTCCTATACGACGATATAAAGGCAAAGTTGACGCCTCTTTTTCGGGATCGCGCAGTAAAGTGGGTATTGGTGTGTGTATATAGAGGATGATAGGCCAATTTGTGCTAGCAAAAACTCAGTAGATTTCTCCGATTGTTGATGTCGATATTGGAGAATCATTAGGACTCTTCCATGCTATGAAGTAGGTAAGAGATTTACAACTTAATAATGTGGTATTGGAGTTAGATTCCAAACAACAAGTGGTAGACAGTGTTAATAGAGATTGTAGACACACTTTCTCTTCTCATTTTAGAAACTCTCATGTTGAGTTCATTAAAAGACAAGACAATGAGATTGTTCATAATTTGAGTGACTGCATTTTTAACTAATTTCCATCTTTTTATTGATATACTTACTTTTTTTTAGAGGATACTTACTTGTATCCAGATTTGATTACTAATGAAATGATATGTCTCTTGTAAAATAAAAATAAAAATTAACGCATGGATTTTTTGTGTGTATTTGTTATGGACTTGTGAATATACTTTATTATTTATTACTCCCTCCGTCCCATAATAACTGAGCCATTTGCAAAAAAAAATTGTTTCAGAAAAATTGACCCATTTAACTTTTCAATACAACATTAATTACTTTTTTTAATTATACATTAATTAATACTACTTTCACCACTCCCAATTCAATATATTCTACTTTGCATTTATGATAAAGAAGAATGCACAAATAGTTTATAAGGGCACTCAAACCTATTTTTCTCTCTCATTCATTTATACATTTTTTCTTAATAAGTGTGAAATGAGCCAATAGCTCAGTTAAAATGGTACGGAGGGAGTAGTTATTATTTTGATGAATTACTTGTAAAATTTAGGACAATATTTATTATTTTATTTATTTGTACATTATCATGTTCAACTGTGATTCAACGGTTGAACTAACTGAATCATAATCCAGCAGTCATGCCGGTCTAAACTTCAGACCATCTTTTAGAACATGAATTGTAACCGAAATGTTTATGGGTCATGCTAATAAGTGTCCTAGATCAATGTTTTAAGGAAAATTGTTAAGAAAATCAAAAGTAATAGTTTTGCATTGGCAACAACAATATTTAAACTTTTTAAAAGTTGAATTTACCTTTTTTCAATGCAATATTTATATTTTTGTTCTCTTAAACATTATCTTAAGGGCACTCTTTAACATTCCTCTGTATTTATTTATGGTACATTTTTTATTCATGATCTAACCTAGTCAACAACCCGATTATGATATTGAAGCACGAGACCTTTACCTATATTGAAAAACATAGATACATTAAACATAGTTTAAAAAGATAATATTATTGATGTTGTTTGGTGTTTTCTTTTTTTAGGATAAAAGGGAAGGGACCACAACCAAAACCTTGAATGGCAAATAAATATAAAATAAGAAAACCCTAGCTATGAATAAAGTCTTCTCTAATGAAATAAGGAATATCATCCCACCAATAATCAACTTAAATGTTGTTTGCTTTTTAGTGATAATGGGAATGAAAGACTGAGAAATAAAAGACATTGGAATGAACATGTATAAAAAATCTTAAGAGAAATTATAGATTTTTTAAAATATTTCTTACACAAGAAACAAAAGGAGATTGTTGTTGTCAATTGTCATCACGTGAGATCAAACATATATACCACACAAAGACGAAGAAAGACAAATTTAATTTTGATTTCTCAATTTGAGAAAATGCATGAGTGTGGCTGAAAAGTCTAAAGGTGAGGGTAACAATTCTCATTATTTTGTAGCTGGACCATTATTGTCATCATTCACAAAAACATAAAAGGACTGTTTTCTCACCCTACTGATTTTTCGCGTGTTTTTTGAATTTTAGATTATATAATTCTAAAAACGTAAAACATCCTCAAAAACCTTCGGACACACCATATTTTTTGAATTTCATAATCCAAATAGAATATGTGAGAAGGTTGGAGGTGGGATAAGAAACTCTCAAACCCAAAGATAATATGCCTAATTTCTTCATTTGGGCTTCTTCCTGCTATAAGAGATCATGCTCAAACCCATAAAAGAATAGGTAATTTCTTTTCCCACCCTCCACATCTAGTTAGGACTATGAAATTGGTAAAAGTGTAGGGTGTTGGAGGGTATTTTTAACGTATTTTTTACACCTTTCATATTATATAATCTGAAATATTGTAAGGCGTTCGAGAAGCTAATTGGATGCATTGCGAAATTGTCAAAAAACAATATGCCGGAGGTTCATGCAATGTAAACTTTACAATTCTTTATCACGTAATCAACTAAATAGTATTTCTACTAAAAAAAACTTAATATTGTTTGTGTAATTTACAAAAATTAATCATAAAAGAAAATTTATAAAAATCAACCTAGTGATATAAAATATGGATGCATTAACACTGAGAAAAAATTATAACATAAAAATTATTATCTGAAAAATAGAAAAGTAAATCTCCTTATATGAATGGTTGGGCAGGTGAATATGTAGAGATCAAAAGAAGAGTTTGGGTGGTGTTGATTTGTTCCACTTCCAGGGATATTTCTAGTTGATGCTGCCGAGGCAATCATGGAAGCAGAACTTATTTTTACATTAGGAAAATGTGGTCCTACTTGTTTTCTTGTTTTTGGATAAATAAGGAGAATACAATATTTCTTATACAAACCATGGCACAATTTATCCAAAAACATTATAATAAGTAGAGAACTTTATCTGGTATCTTTATTAATTTCCTACTTTTGGTGTTGTATCAGATTGTGGTCAAATTTTGTGTTCATTGAGATGTTGCAATTGAAACCAACTTGGATTGGTCTGATGGTGTTAGTTTGGGACTTTGGAATATGTTTATTCTCAAAGTTTTATGTTCAATTCTCTCTAATGTCAATTTAAGTCGATTATTTTAGCTTATTAAAAAAAATGTTGCAATCGATTGAGTAGCTTCTTAAGTCCTTCACACACGATGGGAGGATTATTAAGGAATACAAGTTTTTTCCCTTAAAAAATGAATAGAAGAGTAGTCATGGTCTACAAAAGAATCAAAACAAAAATCAAACATATCAATGCTTTAAAGACCATTTAATGACTAGTTAAGAGAGACATTGTACACTGTTAGTTTATTTTATCCAATTTCTCTTTTTTTTTTTATATCTTTTCACATAAGGTAATCTTATTTGAGATACCATCGGACACTGAACATAGATTTCTCTCTTAACTGAGATTAAAATCTTAGTTTACATGTTGTATTGTGGGAGTATAGTCTCTTACTCTCTTTGCTTCCTCATATACTCTTATAACATATAAAAAATTCAATCATATATATAAATGATATTATAAAAATATATAAATATTTTTTTTAATCTAATATATAAATATTAGTTTACATCAATTCAGATGTACTTTATTTTTGGTTGACACAAAGTTCTAGTAGCTAATTTTTTTTTAAAAAAAAACTTAGTTTAAAAAGAATTATACAAACTTGTCTCCATGTGTTTTAACTTGAACTTTTGTGGTAAGGATAGCTAATATTTAAAAGGACTCCTTTTTTAAGTTTTAGTAGCTAATTTTGTTAAGGGAAAAAAAGAAAGGAAAATGTCGTCAACTTTTTCTTTCTTGTTTTTATTTTTTAATGGAATAAATGGTGGCTTCTTGTCATTTGTCAACTAGTTTATCGTCATAAGTCATGCTACTGTGCTCTCTTTTCAATTATGTGAAGAACCTATCAAAGCCATGGAATTCATTATTTTAATCCCCAAATTAAAAATCTTTTTTGCGGTGCCTTTCAATATAATTTTAAATTCGGAAAGTGTTTTTTTTTTTGAGGGGTTTTGTGTGGATCATGGTTTCTATAAACAACTAAGCGAATATTATTTTTATATTCGGAATCTTATTTGAAGCCAAAACATAAGTACATAAGTAATAGGGAACATTCTTTCAAAAAAAAAGAAGTAATGAAATAACATTTTTAATTGGATTATGAATGTCCTGTCAATCAACCTTGATTCAGCCGTCTTCCATGCCATTTAAAATACTATATTTATTTCACTAAAAAGCGTTTAAAGGATGATACAAGTCTTCGTCAATGTCCTGGGTTCAAATTCAGTTTTAGATATATAGTAGCGTTGAAACTTTTTAAGAGAGTTTGCTATCTATTTGAACAACGTTAAAACTCTTAAAAGAGTTTGTTGACCATTTGAACCTCATAAAACTTAAAAGATTAATCTCGACGGTTGCACGCGGAAATATTTGGATAAGCCCAAAAATAAAATATTTACTTTTTTTTGTTTTTGATTTTTTATACAATCAAATGGCAAATCTATTTATATACTAGTATACAATAGGATACGTGGGAATAAAAATAGAAGAATGCCAAAAAGATTGGAAGGATTCCAGGTGTAACAAACATACAACCAGCTATATAGGATCTTTTATTTTCTTAATTTCTTGTTTGACTTTAGTCCGGAACAATGTCCATCTAATTTATTCATTATGTATGTGTGATGAATCCAATATGGAAATACTAGCCTTGATGTTTTTTTTTTAAAGAATGTATTTTTAGAGGAAGCCTTGCAATCTTAAATATTTATAGCATACAACTTATTGCTTTTCATCTCAATTTTACCTTTGTAATTTTAATTAAAAAAATATATTAATTAAATATTTTTTATGTCATTTCATATTTACAAACTATTTTTTTTTTATCTCATTTTATATTTATAAACTATTTTAACCGTTAATTTTATCAAACACTACAAATTCACTCAACAATTAGTTTATCCACTATTAACTATAAACTAGTTTATAAGTTATATGCTATAAACTAGTTTATAAGTTATGTGCTATTTTTTAGCAACTAGAGTCGTAATCATTCCTTCTTTTTTTTTTTTATGGAATCTTTAAATGTCCTTTTAAAAAAACAAAATTTTCTCCATTTATTAGAAGGAAAAAAAACACCAAACTACTACTCCCCAACAGGTCGCAAACCAAAATATAATGATTTGTATGGGAACAAAACTAGGATGACGTGATCTCGACGTTCGTGTTGATGACGATATGATACGACGGTGGAAGAGTTTTGGTGGGTTGGAGATTGTCGTCGATGGTGAGGAAGAATCCTGCAAATCATGTAGCTGCTATGATGTTCAAGTTACTATGTGAACTCGAGATTGGAGCGTATAAAAATGTGATTGTACTTGGGGTGTGGCGCAGAGCCACACTTATATAGACGAGCTCAACGTAAATGATTTTGTGAAATTCGGCAACGAATGCCCCAGTCAGTTAGAGATCAGTTCAACGATTGGAATTATCCTACGTGGTAGGGCATACATGTGACCATCCACAATAGTTCCTAAGGCAACATATTGAGTTGATAAGCATGTGGAATTAGTCCGTTGTATGGACCAAAATCCGATCCAAAACATATAATACATCGTATCAAAGCAAGGATTTCTAAACTCAGTTTTTGAGCTTTAAAAATTTGACAAAAACAAATTTAACACAAATATACCCATCAAAAGTCTCATCTTGAAGTTGTTTTTTGTTTTTGTTTTTTGGCATTTCTTCAAAGTTGTTTTACTGAAAGTGAAATTGACAAATAAGCCAATCCAAAAATGGTGGGTGTAAGATCGAGGAGTAGTCAAGAAAAAAATTGAAGGTCCAGCTACAAAAACTAATAATATTTTTTGTGGTCTTCACAAATTACAGATCTTTAGTTATCTTTTACACTATTTGATGAACAAACCTATCCAAATCATTGACTCCTAAGTCTTTAGAATATCTTTTTCAAGCTTATTGTAATTTTTTGGAAACATTCCCTAATTATTTGTCGTTTATAAAGAAGAATGTGTGGCGACGCACATAAGCATTCTTTGCAAAGTACACAAGAAAGCAAACATGCATATGATGTGCTGTCATCCGTAGTTATGAGTACTATGGTGCTGAGCTCATCATCACAATTCACAAGCTTTGTCTTCTTCATAATGGACATTAATGTAAAATATTTTATATAATCCGTTGCATATTTTGGAAAGCAAACTAGATTGTTAGAACCAAACTTGAATGGATTTTCACAAATAAAAATACATGTTTACTGTGTTTTTAAATTAATTTATATGTGTTGATGATGTAAAATAATTACATGTATTTAATCAAATCGTCTTCGTGAGCTTAACTCAGTTGGTATGGACAATGCATAATATATCCAAGGTCTGGAGTTTGAATCTCAGCCACCACAAAAAAAAAAAAAAAATCAAATCGTACCGTTCTTTTAAACTAGTATCTAAAATACTTTCACAAGTATACCACTGAAGCTTCGCCACAACTACTTTGGTCGAATCTTCTGTTATTTGGCAAGAACAGTGACACAGTTTGTAGCAACGAATTTCTCATAACCTGGTTTCTAGAATCCTCTTTATCTTCTAACTATAGCAAACAATGGTTGAAATCATTACCAAAACTAAGGCAGCTACCCGATTTTAGACGTTGAAATGCATCGTCGTCAGAACCTCTCCACCGTGGCGCAACACACCAGCACCAATCCTTTCTCAATCGATGATGATCCTTTTTATGACAATTACGATGTCACCTTAATCTGATGAAAGGGTGAGTGCCACCACCTATTGGTGCGATCAAATCATATGAACATCGATGCGTCAAAGAGGTTAACGATTCCATGCAAAATTGCACCGTACATTGTGTGTATCAACTGATTCAGCCACAATCACAAATTTTGAGCAAACAAAATTAACTATTGCCTAGGGTGGAAAACCTATTGATCTGCCCAATTGTCATCACACCCCACGCGCCTTTACAAAACATCCAACATTAACGCACTCTACTTGAAGTGACCAAGAAGTTTTTTCATGATGACACCTTGAAACATCGTAAACGTCATAGTTCCTCTCGCCATGGAGATCACCGTCATAAACACAAAAGTAAAGAGAAAGGTGAAGCTAGCATTACCTTATGTTTATGTTTTGATGATGTTCATTAGGAATCTTAGACGTTGTTTATTTTTTGTCTAGGTAAGATAGCATAGAATCATGTTAAAGCACCTAGCAATCCATGCCCCATTGTGTTGTATATGTTCTCGGTGTCTTGCATACCTTCTTGCATATAAAAGCTTCATTCCAGGCTTTTGAATCGATTCAAATAATCTTGAATCGTATCACAAGAAGTCTCTGACTTGGGGTGAATCGTTTCATGAAGTTTTGAATCTTATCACCTCTAAATCGATTCAAAATTGTCTGAATCGTATCATGAAAACTTTCTGACCTGTGTTGAATCGGTTCAAAATAGTTTGAATCGTTTCAATCTTCATCCTAGGCTTCCTGAATCGATTCAGATATAGTCTGATGTGTATCAATCTTCATAGCATCTTCATAGTTCATATGGCTTATCTTTTAGCTGTCTAAATTGATTCATACATTTAGTGAATCGATTCACTATGTTGTTTTTGGCCAAAATTTTTCACTTGCCACCCTTTTCTATATATAGTCACTTCCTCGTAACACCTAATTCATTGAATTATTTGCATTTATTCTCTCTAGAATCTTAAAACGTCATTGTTCATACATTCTTCAAGATTAAACACTTTTTCTTAGAATCACTTTGATCTTTGAGTCATAGATTGCTAGAGTGCTATAGGGATTGTAAGTTGGTTCATTCAAGGAAATTGATTAGGTAATAAAGGTTCTAAAGTGAAGTGAATAATCTCATTCCACCTCCAAGAGTATTGGGGTTTCTAATTGCCGGACGGAGCATTAAAGAGTTTGGGTAAAGAACTTCAAGGGTTGCACGGGTGAATGAAGGTTTTAAGACATCAAGAAGTAGCACTTCAAAGGTTATTTGAAGATTGGGGGAGTGATTGCATAAGAATTAAAGAACTAGGGTAGTTTCATGGAATTCTA
>Ga0315915_1001330_pt1 | contig 29633 bp, 14 predicted proteins | sample MpolbnodulesMG_FD_207738 | JGI IMG/M metagenome (GOLD analysis project Ga0315915, IMG submission 207738) | Medicago polymorpha root nodule microbial communities from Los Angeles, California, United States - branched nodules | ecosystem: Host-associated > Plants > Roots > Nodule | place: USA... | reverse complement strand
AGATTGATAACGTATCTTCCTTTCAATGTAGACTCGTGCACAGAAAACCCATAAAGTATATATTTGTGTGTGTATATATCATTGTTTTTGCTATCTGGTTTGATGCATGTATGCGAGTTTGATGGGTAGTGCATGGTGTGTGTTTGCTTCAATTACTTTAGACCACTTTTTTTATTGTATGTAAACTTTCTGTATATCCATTGGGTTGATTATGTGGTTTGACTTAATTAGGTTTATGTATCCGGTATTTTGTTCTTTTAAGTTACTAGCTTTAATTTGGTAATTTTTTTTTATTTTAAAAAAAGCCTTAAATTGGTATTGTATATATGTTATGTTTTTTTATGTTACTAGCATTAGATTGGGAGGTAACAAAAATAAAATGAGGATAACATTTGCCTAAACTTGTAAAATAATAATAATAATTTCCCTAAACAAAATGAAGTTCAAATTTTAAAATTCGGCAATTCTTATAGATAGATAAGTCACACGCCATCTTTACTTTCAAGATGACTTATCTGCCCTCTTGACGATTTCAAAACACAAGAATACTTGTCTAAATCATAGCTTTTATTTTATTTTTCGTATATGCTACAGTTTTTGAATAATTATCAATTTTAATGGCCATTTGTATCCCGGCCACCTTGATCATATCAAATCATTATTGTTATGGTGACAGCATCAATGTTAAATCTTTGTAAAAAAAAACATCATTGTTAACTCTAGTAGATGGATTTAGTGTTAGAACTAGTCAATTTCACATTAAACTAAGCACAAACTATACTTTAATTCACTTAATCAACAAAGGTTGGTATATATATTAAAAAAAACAAAGTATGACAACTAATAAAAATAATAATTGTTTAAAAAAACTAATAAAACTAATAGTAATAATAATCTTGTTATATATAGAGAATGTGGTTCATGATTAAGAACATAATTAGTTTGAAACTAATTACACTGAAAGAAAAATTAGTTTCAATTGGTGATGGAAAACTTGTGCAATTTTGGTGACTTGAGTTTCAATATAGTTGAGGATAAACTTAGTTCATCCAATGATATTTTTTGGGAAACCAAGAAATTTAGTGAAATGAAAAATGTTCAATTTTCTGTAGAAGAAGATCTAGGAGACTACAATGGAATAGAGTCTCTTTGCTCTAATTTTGGTTTCTTTCAAGATGATCCATCAGAAGAAGATGATTTCCTAATGTATCATCACCAACAAAAAGGATCATATCAAGATTATGAAACTTTTGATAACCTACACTTTGATATGGTTCATTTTGATGAACAACAATGTCCCACAAAAGACCCTCCACTTTGTGACACAAAAAAAGACCAACAATTCTACCAAACTTCTTTAGCACCAGTTGATATATTGAAGAATTATGGCAAAGGCTTCAAGAGGTTACTAGCTGATGAAGGAAAAACCCTTCATCCAAATAATGATTTTGGTTTAGTCACAAATAATGAGAATGAGAGTAAGTTGTCGACGGTAGATATCATGAAGATAGCTGGAACAAAGTTCATACAATCATCATCTTCGTTGGAATTTGCATCAGGTTTGATTCTTAATCACCCTTTTGGTTTTTCTTTCTCTGGTTTATCTGATGAAGAGAAAGAAGATGTTTCACTTGCTGAATCACTCTTAGCTTGTGCTGAGAAAGTTGGATATCAACAATATGAACGCGCTAGAAAATTGTTATTACAAATCGAGTCTTTATCTTCGAAGACAGGTAACCCAGTTAAGCGTGTGGTTCATTATTTTGCCGAAGCTCTTCAACAAAGAATAGACAAAGAAACGGGAAGAGTTTCTGTTTCAACAAACAATATGCAAAAGATGGGACCTTTGTTTGATCCTCAAGAGGTAACCAAGGATCTAAATCCAGCCCTTGTCGCGTTTTTTGAAGATCTTCCATTTTGTAAAATTTCAATGTTCACATGTGTACAAACTTTAATAGAAAATGTAACTGATGCTAAGAAGATTCATGTTATTGATCTCGAAATCCGAAAAGGGTTACAATGGACAATCCTAATGCAAGCACTTCAAGCAAGGAACAAATGTCCCATTGAGCTTCTAAAGATAACAGCTATTGTGACCGGAAACATTGACATTTTGAAGCATATAGTTGAAGACACTGGTAAAAGATTGAAGGATTTTGCGCGATATTTGAACATACCTTTCTTATTCGATACAATTATTGTATCGGATTTATTACATCTTAGTGAAGATCTTTTCAAGATAGACTCTGAGGAAACCGTCGCGGTTTACTCTCAGTTTGCGCTTCAAAGCAAGATTCAACAATCAGACCAACTTGAAACAATCATGAGAGTAGTTAGAACCATAAACCCTATAGTAATGGTTGTGGCCGAGATTGAAGCAAATCACAATTCTAAATCTTTTGTGAACCGTTTCATCGAAGCACTTTTTTACTTTAGTGCATTTTTCGATTGTTTTGAGGATTGTATGAAAGGTAATGAGAAGAACAGAATGGATTTAGAATCAAAGTATTTTGGTCATGGAATTATGAATATTGTGGCTGAAGAAGGAGCTGAAAGAAAGAGTAGAAATGTTAAGATTGATGTGTGGAGAGCATTTTTCACTAGATTTGGAATGGTGGAAACAAAATTGAGTATGATGTCTTTGTATCAAGCTGAATTGGTGGCTAAAAGATTTCCTTGTTCAAGCTCTTGCACATTTGATATGAATGGTCATTGTCTTCTTGTTGGGTGGAAAGGAACACCCATTAATTCTGTTTCTGTTTGGAAATTCATTTGATAATTGCTAAATGCAAGAGAAATTTTGTTTCTTGTTGTCCAAATACATGTGTGGTTAGTTGGTGTCTGCATAGGGTTCAAATCTTTCGAAGACGAGTTGTAAAATAATTATTAATGGCACTTTAATTGATAATAATTATGTCCTATAAGTAGTTAGTTCTTCTTATTCGAGTTTCCTATCATGTATTAAAAGTAATATTTGATAGGAGTTCCTTTAACTCTTATCATTACTACTTTCAACTTACGATATAGGATTTTTTTTTTAAAGGATGTTGCATGTGTTTTCATCGTCAAGTATTAAAAGTAATTTTTGGAGTTTTTTTCTATATTATAGACTACTTTACTTCTATCTTGATTTGGCTTCATTAAAGGATGTTGCATGTGTTTAAGGATATAATTGAAATAATAAAAAAGTCAGCCCAAAATCCCCTATTCTTTTTATATATGGTATAGTTAATAGAATCAAACATATAAATGTGATCCATATAGTGTTAATAGAATCAAACATATATGTGATCCATATAGGTTTAGATTATTTGATCTTTGGTTTATATAACATTTTACTTTAGATATATTTTTTTTTACAAAGCTAAAGAGGAAAGAAAGCGGAAAAACTAGGAAAAAGATTAAACTAGGAAAAACTCCGAGAGTGTGAGCTATGTGAACATGATAATTCAAACCACCCTTCTTATGTTTAAGAGACAATGATTAAGGATAGTTGAATTGGAGAAGTATGAAGAGCTGTGATTATGCCAAGACCACCCAATATCTACATCAAAGATGTGTGAGTTTTTGTCCTTAACCATGAAGCTTCGATACGAAGTGTGGCCGTGATATGATGCGGATACGCAGATACATGCAATTGTTTAAACTTAGAATACGATACAACTACCTTGTGTTAACAAACTTTTTATAATAAAACTTATATGCACATAAAATACTTAAAAGAACTATTCATTGATTATTGTTTATTAATAAATAGATTATAAAGATCACAATTTACAAAAAATAATACATGTGATGAAAATAAAAAGTACAAAGTTTATGTGTGACTTGAAATAATCGATCTTTATCGCTATGTTAGGATATCAACAAAAATGTCATTAACAGAACACAAAACAATTTTTTTTTAATGTTGACCGAACTTTTATCTCATTACCATCATACGCAAAAAAAAAAAATATACACCGTAAGTCTGGTTCATCAAGGGACAACTTCACACCTTGAATTGAATTGCATCATTGACATCTCCACTAAATTCTCACAACCTTGTCTCAATTTTTTTAAGATATATATCAGGGAAGTATCTTATAAGTATTTGTGTGTATTCGTGAAATATCTTATATGTATCTAATAAAATATTTTTAAAAAAATTAAAAAAAATTAATTTTGATACTTCTTAGATGCGTATCTGCAGAGTATCAATCTTCATTTTTGAAGTATCGAGGGCTTCATAGGTCGTTAGCATTTCACGCATACTCTGACATTATATAATAATTTTTTAAGGGATTATATAATATCTTTAATGCACTTAATAAAATGGGGAGATGTTAATAACCTTAGCCTAAAATAAAATAAGTTCAAGGTGATACCAACATTAATACATCGGATCTTATTAAAACACCACAGTTGTTAAACGTGTTAGGGCGAGAATAATATTGAGATGAGTGATCTCATTGATAAGTTATTTGTGTTGCATCTTTTTTAACAATTTGTCCCCCAAATTAAACCAAGTTCAAAATGTTAAAATTCAGCCGGTAATGTCATCACTTACGCCATCTTTTATGGCTTATGCCACCTTGATCATATCGACCCATTATCATGATGGTGAGTACATCAATGTTAACACTTATTCTAAAAAAAACATCTATGTTAACTCTACTAGACAGATCTAGTGTTAGAACTAGTATTTCACATTAAACTAAGCATAAACTATACCTTAATTCACTTAATCAACAAAGGAAGGTTCATATATTTAAAATAAAACAAAGAATGACAGTGACTACTACTACTAATAATAATCTTATTAATCTTGTTATATATAGAATGAAGTACATAAGAACATAATTAGTTTTAAACCAATAATAATATAGAAAATTTTGTTTCAATTTGTGATGGAAAACTTGTGCAATTTTGGTGACTTGAGTTTCAATATAGTTGAGGATAAACTTAGTTCATCCAATGATACATTTTGGGAAACCAAAGGGCATAATGAAATGAAAAATGTTCAATTTTCTGTAGAAGAAGATCTAGGAGACTATAATGGAATTGAGTCTCTTTGCTCTAATTTTGGTTTCATTGAAGATGATCCATCACAAGAAGATGAGTTCCTAAAGTATCATCGCCAACATCAACAAGAATCATATCAAGATTATGAAAATTTTGATAACCTACACTTTGACATGGTTCACTTTGATGAACAATGTCCAACAAAAATTCTTCCACTTTGTGACACAAAAAAGGACGAACCATTCTACCAAACTCCTTTAGCACCAGTTGACATATTGAAGAATTATGGTAAAGGATTCAAGAGGTTATTACCTGACGATGAAGGAAAAATCCTTCATCCGGTTAATGACTTTGGTTTAGTCACAAATAATGAAAATGAGAAAAAGTTGTTGTCAACTATAGAGATCATGAAGATGGCTGGAACAAGGTTCATACAATCATCATCTTCGTCGAAATCTGCATCAGGTTTGATTCTTAATCACCCTTTTGGTTTTTCTTTCTCCGGTTTATCTGATGAAGAGAAAGAAGATGTTTCACTTGCTGAATCACTCTTAGCTTGTGCTGAGAAAGTCGGATATCAACAATATGAACGCGCTAGAAAATTGTTATCACAAATTGAGTCTTTATCTTCGAAGACAGGTAACCCGGTTAAGCGCGTGGTTCATTATTTTGCTGAAGCTCTTCGCCAAAGAATCGACAAAGAAACAGGACGATTTTCTGTTTCATCTAACAACATGCAAAAGATGGAATCTTTATTTGATCCTGAAGAGGTTAGCAAGGATCTAAACCCGGCCATGATCGCACTTTACGAAGATCTTCCATTCAGTCAAGTTTCAATATTCACATGTGTACAAGCTTTATTGGAAAATGTAAATGATGCAAAGAAGATTCATGTTATTGATCTCGAAATTCGAAAAGGTTGTCAATGGACAATCCTAATGCAAGCACTTCAATCGAGAAACGAATGTCCACTCGAGCTTCTAAAGATAACAGCTATTGAGAGCGGAAACTCAGACACTTCGAAGCATATAGTTGAGGACACTGGTAAAAGATTGAAGGATTTTGCGCAAAGTTTGAACATACCTTTTTCGTTCGATATAGTTATTGTATCTGATTTGTTAAATATAAGAGCAGATCTTTTCAAGATAGATTCGGAAGAAACAGTCGCGGTTTATTCTCAATTTGCGCTTAGAAGCAAGATTCAACAACCAGACAAACTCGAAACAATCATGAGAGTGATTATAACCATAAATCCTATAGTAATGGTTGTCGCCGAGATTGAAGCTAATCACAATTCCAAATCTTTTGTGAACCGTTTCATCGAAGCACTTTTTTACTTTAGTGCATATTTTGATTGTTTTGAGACTTGTATGAAAGGTGATGAGAAGAACAGATTTATTCTAGAGTCAATGTATTTTAGTCATGGTATTAGGAATATTGTGGCTGAAGAAGGAGCTGAAAGAAAGAGTAGGGATGTAAAGATTGATGTGTGGAGAGCATTTTTCACAAGATTTGGAATGGTGGAAACAGAATTGAGTATGAAGTCTTTGTATCAAGCTGAATTAGTGGCTAAAAGATTTGCTTGCGGATATGCTTGCACATTTGATATGAATGGTCATTGTCTTCTTGTTGGATGGAAAGGAACACCCATTAATTCTGTTTCTGTTTGGAAATTCATTTGATTATTGTAAAATAGTATTGTGATGTGTGGGTTTTCTCATTTTTGCTATATCAATACTAGGGCATCACATTCGTGCTATATCTTTTTCGGTGGTATAAACGGACTCTATATAGTGTTGTGTTACTTCACACTTTTCAATTACTTAATCAAGGCAATGGTGATAATGAATCTTACATAGTTTTATGTCTCAAATATCCAACACACTTTGACAAAGTGGTATTAGTAACCGTAAAGTCACTCAATATTTTGCCTGATATTTATGATATTATAGTCTAAGATACTTGTTTTACTACTATCTTGTTTTGGTTTCATTATACTACTTTAAATTTGCACTACTTTTTTTTCCTTTCCATCTCTTCCATCTTTAATGAAAAGAAAACGCTAATTGGGATAATTTACCTATCAATGATGAGCTGGTTCAATCAATTTAGAAACCTAAAACAGAACTTCAAACGAGACCCTTTAAAACTTAACAATAACAAAATTTGAAGCCTTTTAAACCTAACTATCGTTTACCATATTTAATACATTTACATTATTGATTAGTTTTTTAAAAAAAAACTAATCAATAATGTAAGTTTAATAAAATTGGTAAAAAAAAAGTATTAGTTAAATCATAAGCATAATAAGTTTGAGGCCTAAAAATATTTGAAGCCAGTTATTCAATTATGCCCAAACTCACCTTACAATTAGACAGAATTTCCTCACCTCCAATTTTGATCAACCCTTAATAATGTTGAATGAAAGAAGGAATGAGAGTGTTTTTAAAAATAGAGATAATTGATTGGATGTAGATATGAAAAACATGGGAGTTCATGTTGTTTTTCCGAATGAGAGTTCAAGTAGCTCAAAACGTATTGGTCTGTGGGTCCCAAAATTACAAATTGAAATTTTTGTTATTAGGTTAAATATGATACAAAAGCGTGAGCTAACACAGATGTGGCTGTAGTTTAGTGGTGAGAATTCCACGTTGTGGCCGTGGAGACCTGGGCTCGAATCCCAGCAGCCACATATTCTTTTTTTTATATTTATCTTTTTCTGTTTTGAATTGTTTTTTTTATTTATCTTAATAATTATTATTTTCATAACGATTTTCCGTTAATTTTTTGATGAAATTTCAATTAAAATTTAAAAATGGGGATTCTTGAATTATTAGTGGGATGACAAAATGAAATGCCAAAAGACAAACCACCATTGTTGAGTCCTCCATTGTAAATGAAAGGCCGTATAGAAATAGGCATCAATCTTGTGGCACATGAATACAAAAAAAGTGATTTATTACCATTTACCAATAATATTTTGTGAGATTCCTTGTTGTCCACAATCAAGAGCAAGAATAAAGATGGTAATAGGAAGAGATATTTTGTGAGATTCTTATGCTTGATGGTATGTAATTTAATATTTTGCATTATTTTCATCTATATTATTACTACTTCATATAGTAAGTATATTATGAAAATGCATGTAATCAATGTCATGAAAATTGAAATATTTGACTTTTTAAAAGAATAATTGCTTATTTTGGATAGCCGTTTTTTAATAGATTTATGTCATATTTTGCATCAAACCTATTATTTTTAATGTGTATGTGTAATATTAATAAAAAAATTACTGGTTGCACTTTAGATATCCAAAAACCAATCCAAAATAAACCGCATATATTTGGGATCAGATCAGATCATATTTTTTTGAAATAATCAAACTGATTTTTATTTTGGATCGGTTGACTTTTTACCTCAAAACCGATTCAAATCGAATTGCGAACAACCTTAGTTATAGTATACTACAGTACAATAATTAAAGTTGTGAAAAATCAACTTGTATTGTATAATTGATGACCCAAAATTATGTTCTTATAAGGGAGTGCGCACCAACTTGCTTATCCAGATTTACAATCATTCAATATACGATTATCATCCTCATTCTTTTTTTGAAGAAGTATCATCCTCATTCATTATTAGTTTGCTTTTAAAATATCAATAAGGATATATGTAAATTTATTGAGTAAGTACATGTAAAATGCAGTCTATGCAATATAGCACATAACGCACTACACTGGGCAATAATGGACATCTAGGAACAAAATGTCGACATACTATTGTCATAAAATAATCATCAAGTTGTGGAACCTTATTGCTAGTGTTGGATCTTAATTTTGAATGATAAAAAAATATTTAACAAAGGTGCATGTTTTGTTCCTTGAGATGATTGTTCTGTTCTGTCTAATATAAATATCTTCTTTGTTTTCTGATGGCATGAGATGTAGACAGAAAATCCACATGCTGCAATTTGATTATTCAATGTTGTTAGCAGGAAATTTATATCATTTCTCTCTTCTTTTTTAAACTGTTTTTTCTTTTTTTTTGGGATATTTTAAACTATGTTTCGATATGAGATATTTTTTTTGGAAATAGGTTAGGGATTAAAAATTCACCTCTTGCAACAAATAAATGAGAAGTTCAGAGTTCGAACATCGACCTCTGTGATTTAAAAGTGTTTCTTTTAATTGCAAATCTTATTTTAAAAAGATTATACAAAAGTAGTAAAAATAAACCATGCTTAAATTATTAAGATGATTTCCATAAAACCAATGGAAAGTGTTGTAGAATGTTGCCATATCTCTTACCCCAATGGTAAACGTAGATAGATTGCACAACTTGGAAAATACCACATATGACTGTTATAGCACAATGTCACCATTTTCATTGTCTTCACTATAAACATAGAATGCATCACTATTATTAATATTTACATATATCATGTCCTATTACAAATCTTCATTTGGCAACAATAGTTTTCTATGTCTTCTAGTGTTGCACTTGTCACATACACTTGATCACCTTCTTTTTTTTTATAAAATAGGACCTTTTTTTATCTCTTACATCAATTTGCACCCACTAGTAGAAGGGCCTATCAACTCTAACCTCGAAACTCTAAACAAAAAATAGCCCTACATTCCTATTATAAATTAGCATTGAATCAAAAATGTCAAAAACCTTGAATTTAAAGGGGAGGACCTAGTACATGTTGTACAAGTTCATCATTTTTATTTTGTTGTTTTAAATCAGGTTTTTCTGTGCGTAACAACAGAGATCTATCATAAAAGTCGGATTAGATCACATATTCATACAAGAATGGACAACCGTCAAGAGGTGATAGTCGAAAAGGTATGTAAAATTTACGACAAACTCTCTAGCTTACGAAACCTTAATCCCTCAACCCAAGTCAATGACTTATTTACCCAACTTGTAACAACATGCACCACCCCATGTCATGAACTTGATATTACTCAATTGTCTCAAGAAATCAAAGAAAAAATTGCTAAACTAATTACCCTTTGTGGAAAAGCTGAAGGATTACTTGAAAGTCATTACTCAACTCTCATAGGATCAAATGAAAACCCACTAAACCACATAAAAATCTTCCCTTACTACAAAAATTACCTAAAACTCACACATTTAGAATTCACTATGCTCACCAAACAAATCACTCAAGTTCCTTCAAAACTTGCCTTTATTGGCTCTGGCCCACTTCCTCTAACCTCAATCATGTTAGCAACCTATTACCTAACGAAAACATGTTTCCACAACTATGACATTGATTCATTGGCAAATTCAAAAGCTTATGATTTAATCTCAAAAGACAATGACTTGTCAAAAAGAATGCTTTTTCACACTAATGATATTGTTGATGTGAAAAATGAACTTATAGAGTTTAATGTTGTGTTTTTGGCTGCATTGGTTGGTATGGACAAAAAGGAGAAAGCAAAAGTGATTAATCACTTGGCTAAATACATGGCTCCTGGTGCTATTCTTGTTCTAAGGAGTGCACATGGTGCTAGAGCTTTTCTTTATCCTGTTGTTGATCCTTCTTGTGATCTTAATGGTTTTGAAGTTTTGTCCATTTTTCATCCAACTGATGAGGTCATAAATTCGGTTATTGTTGCAAGAAAGGATTTACTTACTTGAAAAGCAAGTGTAGTGAAGTTGAAGGTTTTAATCCTTTGAATCATGGGAATGTTATTGATGAGTTGAGCATTGATGACCAGTCTTAATTCGTTCTTATGATTAATAATGCATGTCATTTTTTTCAGATAGCATGATACCATCATGTTATATATGCTATGATTGTAGATCGATGATCAAGTGTAATTTGTCCTATCATATTACACTGTCATAATCAGTAATTGAAAACGTTGTTATGTTGTTTTTTTTATCATGTCATTATAGTTGAAAAGATGATTAATCTCTATTGAGAACTTGGTTGATCATGGTTTATCTCTTCATTAGTTAACCAATTGCAGAATAATAATTGAAAAAGTGAAGAGTGTTTTTTGGCACTACATATATGGTCCATGGTTTTTTTTGTTGTTTCTGGTTTAAAAATAAGATAATAAACCAAAAATTTTAGAAAATAAATAAATTGAAGAAAAAACCGATTTTTAAAATAGAAGACCAAAATTTCATTTTTATAAAATTAGGAAGACAAAAAATGTGTATAAATATTATATATCTTTTTTAAGAATTATAAATATTATATATGAACTGTTTTATAAGCATAGCTCGATTGAAAGCTACAAGGACAATATTATGTAGAAACCGAACCCCGCACTCCTCACTTCTCCTCATTTTGGATGAAATTATGGACAATATTATCCAATTATGTGTGAACCCCAAACAATATTTGATATACTTATAAGGATACACTACTTACGACAGATTTATTTGAATCAATCAAATTTTGAATTAGGAGTCAAGGTCCTATGTTTTGGACTTCTGATCCACCTTTTATAATTGGAATAGAAAAGTACATAATCTTAATTAAGCCATAAATGTTAAATAAGCGATTATGTATATGCTATTTCTATAACAAAATATAAAATAAAGTCAAATTCTTTTCATAAGTTATCCTCAAGAGCTTAAGGAAATAAGATTAACACAACTTATGGATAACTCGAAATAGTGTTTGAGTTCATATGACATAAGTGTTGTGAGAATGTTTGAGAGAACTTATGAAAATAACTAATGACAATTTTCATAAGCTTTTTTCAACATATATTCATGAATTCTCCAATGTAGTTAATTGATCCCAATTGGTGTACTCTGATGGCAACTGGATCCGTCCATGATAAATCCCACCTTCAAATTCAGTATCACGAGGCCCTCTGATTGCAGTACACCTCCTTCATTTATGCTCTTGACCGTGAGATATTGCATCCACCTTTTTCTTCGCAGTACTCAGACATAGTAATGTTAAGATACGAAGCACCGACACAAACACCGGTCACCATGACACAGGTAAGACCTAGAAAATAGAATAATTGAATATAATCACATGTCAGTGTCCGACCGAACATGCCCTCCAATTTTGAATATTGTTCCCTCATTTAACGTCTCCATAAGCGCCTATACGTTTAGAAAAACTTTTTGCAAGTAAAAAACTAAAAAAAATATTAATTTAGAAGCTCCCATAACCTAGAAACTCATTCAAACCGATCTGTTGTGTTAATTCTTGTCTCCCACATCATCTGTTTTAGTTGTAATATCTCACACAAAGATTAGGGAACAATTTAACTGGAAAATACTCATCAATTTAAGTAGTTGGATTTTAGTCTGTATTTGTATTAATAGAATAGAAGTGTATATGTTCTTTTCATCATTCCTCTTTAATACATTACCTGTTTTTTTAGTTGGATTATATGACTCTACCGGCCACACTTTTGATAGCAAAAGGTTCTGAGTTCTAACTATTATAATTTATGTATTTTTTTTTTTGCAGTAAGGATTGCTTTAGTTGCCCTCATTGCATTCATGCCTACCAGCCCAGATGGTGCATTAGGTTCCTTAGACTACAAGAAAGAAGAGAGGCAAACCTTGGTCGTTAAATCTTGTGAAACAACAATCAAGTTATTGTTGTTTAAATATGCCTTAGAGTTAGACTATTATTGTTGTGAAACAACAATCAAATTATTAGTGTTTCACCTTGACAACATTTTTACTGAGGTAAAATGTGTCATTTAAATAATGATTTTGAGGAGAATAGTGCACCAGATTATATAATGATTTTTTTTTTTTTTTGCTAAGCAGGGAGAAAGACAGACATCGGGAGACAACACCGACATCCCAACTAGGTTGGCATCCCGGGAAACCTCCGTCCTATGCCTGACAATCTCTAAAATTTCATTAAAAAAAGGGGAAAAGTATTTACAGGAAGAGGGGGGACTAGGCCAAGACCCTCAGAAGAAGAAAAGAAATAACAAAAAATACATAAACAAGAAAGCTTTGGAAATCTATAGTTGGGTAAACCAATTATGTCTCGATAGAAATCCATATGTAACCCAGCCGGAAGCGTGTCAAACCAAACAGAACCCTGAATCGCATGACCCATATCCGCCAACTTATCCGCACAATTATTTCCTTCACGAAAAATATGGGAAGATATAACCTGAACTCCGAGTCCCTGAGCGTTATGCCATCTATTCCGAAACAACAACGAGACTAAAGAAGAGTTTGAAAAGACCATCAAAGCACTAGTGGAATCACTTTCTAGCCAAATATTCCTCCACCCATGATGTGCCGCATGCTCCATAGCAAGAATAAAAGCATAGATCTCCGCATGGAAAACCGATGCAAGACCAATGTTACAAGAAAAGGCACTGAGGTATGTGCCTAAGGAATCCCAAAAAATTCCGCCGCAAGCCGCTAACCCTCCAATAACTAAACCATTTGTATTAACTTTCAACCAAGGAGAGGAGGGAGATTTCCAAAGAACTAAAACAATTTCTTTGAATTTACGGTGATGAGTTGAAACCGAAAATTCATCAAGAAAGGGAGAATCAGATGGCAAACATTTACCTGTCGAAGCATTGCCAGACATTGCAATCAGAGAGTGAATGCGCACTTTTACGGAGTGAATAGATTGCAGTGTAGATTGAAATCGAAATGCATTTCTTGCTAACCAAATCATGTGTATGGTATGGATGATGGCTGCCAAAAAAATATCAGAGACTTGAGCTGAGCAATGTGTTGGAATACAAGTGAGCAAAGAGGCAACTGAGGTACAATTTATTGCACGTTTGAGCTTTCCACCTAGCCAAGTCCATAACTCAGCCGCAAATGGACAATGGAGGAATAAATGGCTCGAATTTTCATCACTATTAAAGCATAAACAACAAACTGAAACAATAACATAACCCTTTGTGCGGAGATTCTCGTCCGTACGCATCTTATCATGCATTAGGCGCCAAAGGGAGAATGAATGGGACGGTGGAATACAATTGTTCCAAATGATTTCTGCCCAAGGTAAAATAGGAGTGCCGGTCGGATAAAAGAAACAACATATTTCGAGGTGAGCTTACCATCCGCAGAGTAAGACCAAACAAGAGAGTCTGGGAGTTGAACCCTCGACAATGTAATACCATCCAAATTGGATGTTACTGCTGCCACCAAAAGGGCCGAGAGCAAGTTCCAGCTGCCATTATTAATAACCTCTGACACTTTGCCACTAAAACTAGAATGGAAGAAAGGATCAATATTGAGTAAATTAACCAAAGTTTCTCCAAGCCAATTGTCTGTCCAAAGGTGAATCTTCTCTCCCATTCCCACAATCCATAAAGAATTTTGAAGGATTGTGCCAATATGATTTTTTATACCTGGCCAAACCGAAGATTTGAAGTAGCGAAGGATAGGCTGCCCATGAGAGAAGAAACGACTCTTAAAGATAACCGCCCATTGAGAGTTTGATGAAAGAAGATTCCAAGCTAACTTCAATATTTGAGCATCATTAATCAACCGCGTAGATTTTAAATCGAGACCACCTTCCGACCACAGACGACAAAGAGTTTTCCAAGAGACCGTACATACATTTCGAGTAAAAACATCACCGCTCCAAATAAATTTTTTAATCCAAGTGTCCAGAGAACGGAGCAGCCTCCTTGGCCACAAATAGACATGAAAAGAGTATACTAGCATACCATGAATGATAGATTTTACGAGCTACACACGACCCATGATAGAAAGACTAGTACCTTTCCAAGTAGAAAGCTTTGTCTTGATCCTGTCAGTGATCATTCGAAAATGGGACACCTTAGGCTTTCCACAGAAAATAGGACACCCCAAGTAGGTAAATGGCAGGGTTCCCACATTATAATGATTTTGTTGAATTAACATTGTGTTTTTGTTAATTTAAATGTCCATATTTATTATATAACTTCATGAAAATAAGATAAACAGAAGAAAAAAGGTTTTTTGAAAAAAGAAAATTAAAGAGTTTCTTTAGCAAAATTATAATAAAATAAGTTTAAATATTAAAATATTATATTAAAATTTCAATTTAATAGAAATTTAAATAATGATCTAAAATGGAAAAGAAATATAGTTTGATACATATACTAAAACCAGCTTTGGTAAATATATATCTAAAAGAAATTTCAATTTAAACTATCCAAACGACATGAATTACTAAAAAATCATTTTTATGTTTTTGCATCCAAACATGAATTAATTTTAATCAACTCATTTTTAACCGAAATCAATTATATCAAAATCCATTTTAGCCACCACAAAACCAAACATATACTACATCATTACTTATATTTAGTTCCAATTTTGTAGTAATATATTCATAATCATGCTGATCAAAATTACATTCCATCCACTACCATGTAGAAATAAATACAACAAACTAAAAAACCATAGGTTAATTTAGCAAAATAAAGTAACAAAAATACATACAAATACATATACATTGACAAATAACTCTTCATCAAGAGTTTGTACCCTTTACCAACTAATTAATACTTTCCTATATAATCCAAGCCAAATCCCAATGCCTAAAACTTGACTTTAGTGCATATAATTTACAAATATTCACCATATTAATAGGGAATCAAATTAGCAATGGAAAGACAATTGCTAACAGTAATACTAACTAAACCATCGTTACTAGACATGGTAGAAGAAGGTGATGCTTTTAGATCCTCAAAAGCACTCTCACATGTAGAAACATCAGCCATAACAGCACTAAGCATAACTGTAATTGTACCAAGATCGCGCGACGCAATAGCATCCGCTGCTTTTTGAAGATTGTCCAAAGCACTATTGTATTGTTCCTTACAATCAGCAACTGCACTAGCAACCTCTGGATTCTTAGCTGCATGTGCAGCCACCTTTGATATGGTCAATTTTACTTGTAGAGTACAAACTTTTATTGCAGCACCGAGGACATCAATCAATTCGAAATTCAAATTCAGACTTATAAGAGGTTGAATTGTTGCGAGACAAATGTCGGGGTAATCTGTGTGCATACATATTTGATCAATTCCTAGGGTGCTTTGTCTTCTTTCAAATGGGTGTTGAGGCATTGTAATGGGGTCTATGTTTATTTCCCCTTTGAGAAGGTCGGAGAATGCATTTTTGAAGGAAGCTGAATGGCCAAATGCTTGTTGTTCTGGACCTGGTTCTGGTTCCGACGGTGCTTGTGCTTCTGGAATTAAGAGCGAGTCGAAGGATGGTTCTGAAGAATGGGTCGGAGGATGCGCCGCGTGATGACTAGAATGGGTCGGAGGATGCGCCGCGTGATGACTAGAAGTGGATTGTTTTTCTATGTGTGTTGATGTGTCCGTGAATATGTGAGCCGTGCATTTTTCTAGTGCAAAACATATTAGGATTATGTAGAAAATTTTGAGGTTAATGTTGTTCCTGTTGTTATTGATGAACTTCATGTTGTTCCTTGAAGGTTTGGGACTTGAGAAGTTAATTAGAAGAGAAAAAAATGTGTTATGGTGAATTATGTGTAAGGAGATTTAATTTAACTTGTGAGTGAAACATGTTATATGAATTGTCCTTGAAAATAGGATGCTATTTAGGGATAGTAACCATTGTTTATGCATTGTTTGAGGGGATAACAATAATTTATCAGTGGTTAAAACTATACTACCTATATTCTTTTCAGTCTTAAAATAGATTTTTTTTTTTAGTGATTAATGTCTTCTCAATCTCATAAGCTCTATTGATGATAAACAAAATTGCTAGTTTCACTAGAGGTAATAAAACAAATAACAGACACCGCGGTGGCCTCTGCCTTACAAAACCACTAAAATGTTGTGCATTGTTCGCGAGTAATAATCCAAATATAGGCAGACCCCAAAAGTTTATATTATTGAGGAAACATAAAATGAAAATAAGATAGATGGTTTTTTTTTGGGTTTGTAGACAACTTGAAAAACATCACCTAAAAACTCACAAGAAAATATTCAATATAACAATCTTGACATAGACAGTTAAACTAAACATTACAATTGGTAAATTTCTTAGGAACAAAGCAAATATGAAACATGGATACACAACATTGGTACTAATATGTGAACATAGGTAATGATTTAAAAGATAAAATTGATTGAATGTAACCATGTATGTTAGTGTCATGCAGTTGTTAGACATCGACATTAAACATGCTTTCAATCAGCCTTTGACTTATAGAAGTGAGCACAAAGCTTGTTCCATTGCGTGTTTGTTGATTTTCTTTTCACTAGCTCTTCAAACCCTAGCCACACCCATCTTTTCATGCAAGAATCAAGCTCTAAATATTTTGAGAGGAAAAGAGAGAAAAAAATATAAGAAAAATACTTCTTGATTCATTTGACTATTGCCAATTCTTACATATATGGAGGAGTTATGTAACAAATTCCAAAAATCTATAGATGAGGGGAAATAAAGCTAAACAAAAAGCAATAGAATACTACCTAAAAAAAGCAATAGAATATGGATTATGTGTTGCACTCTCATATGTTGAAACAAAATTGGATTTGTAAAATACCTCTAAAGTTTTGATGATAACAAAGTATTAAAAAACAATTGAATATGTTAATATGTGTTTAAGTGTGCATAACCATAGATTAAAATTTAACAAGGTCTGAACATATATAAGAGCATCAGAATCACAAGAGAAGCTAAAAGACTTGGTAAAAGATCTGAAGAAAGGTCAACTAAAAGTCAACATGTTAGATTGGAAAAGAAAAAGTCACCCCAGAAGCTAGTGAAGAATCACCCATATTCCAAGTTAATATGTTAATATGTGATTCTTGCATGTTGACTCCAAGTCTAAGTCACTCAGACTTGAAGTCACCCAGACTCTGTGGCATTCAGACTCCGAGGGACCCGGAAGCCACATCTTTGTCTTCTTCTGAGAAACGCCACTTTCAAAAAGTACAATATGTTTTCTTCTAAATCACGTGTTTAGTCAAATTTGTGGACAAAGGGAAAGAAACAGATAATTCTATTTGCAGTAATGGATTTCGAATGTCTATTAAAACGACATTAACCATATCATACAACATTCCAACGTCTTTGATTTGATGGTTTTCAACAACTCTTAATGCGACAACACCTCTCTAACGTCTCTCAAATCCTTGCCTGTATAAGAAGCAGAAGACTTGAAGAATAAAAACGAGACTCTGCAATTTTAAATCTGCCTTTACTCTGTCGAATTCAAAAGCGCATAGAACACTTAAGAATTTCTTACTAAGTTTATCTTAGAAATTCTAAGTCTTAAGAGTCTTATTTTATTCTTGTGTTTTTCTTACCTTCATCCCCTCATGTACTCACTTTATGTATCTCTTCATATTTTATTTTTAGTTTCTCTTTTCAGTCACAAAACCACACTAGTTACTTGGGTGTAAAAACTTCTAATTGTGTGTGAACCCCTCTCTTGGGCTTCCACACAATGGATTGCAAATTAATTGGAAAGTTACTCTATAATCCCCTTCAATTTCTCACTGGTTCCTCATATACCTAAAAATTCTCCTCTCGATTTGTAACTATTGGTTGTTGTGGTTCGTGAGTTAAGCACTGAACCTCTTTGGATTTATGAATTGAAGGTTATTTTTGAGAGTTTAAGGGGTCTGTGAGTAAATAAAAGGGTTTATAGAAAATTTTCAATTAGTTGTGCCACTACATAATAATCTGAGTCCACAACTATAAGGCTTTGTTTGCGAGTTTGGATGGGAGGAGAAAGGAAGACTTTGAGGGGTGGAAAATATGAGGGAAAATTGAACAATCTTTCAAAAAAATTAAAAAAGTAGTTTTTTAGAGAATGATAAATTAATGCATTTTTTATTTTAAAAATATTATAACAACGTAGATTAAATTTGACGAATTCATATAAATCCTCCAAAACTCTTCTCCAATACAATTTTTTAGTTCCTCAAATGTGGAGGTTTTAGTATTATGAAGAAAAGTTAACCCCCAAAGCTTTCCCCTCCCATTTTTCTCTATTTCTTCCACTTGCTCATTCATTTTTTTCTCAGTCTTTCCCTCCCTTCCCCTCCAAACTTGCAAACAAAGTCTAAGAGAAATCATTCATAGCTGTATCAGAATCCTAGAAAATATTATTCCTTCCAACATTAGTACCATGAATTTTATTCCTATCAATGTGTTCACTAAGTAATTTCAGTTCTTAGAATTTTTTTAAAATTTTGTTTAAATTGATAATTATAAAAGTATAAAATAAATGTGTTAAAATGATATGTGAGTGAGAATTTATGGTTATTTTATTCTATGGGAACATAAAATTTCCATCCTTGGCATGAGAATAACAAGCGAGAAAAGTATGAGTAAACTGCATTTGTAAGGGTAGAAAGTATTTAATCATAATTTGTTAAAACTTGAAACAAAAATGTAACAAATTATCAAGTTCACGTTCGTTGGATTTATTTTTTAGATCCATGAAACAAATACTAAAGACTTTCGATTTCCCAAACTATGATTTGCATATTAGACGAAATTTTTGCACAAACTATAAATTTTGGCATTTCAAATGCAATCAAGTAATTTTCCGGGATATCAATGGATATTTTAGTGGAAAAGAGGCGTATTAGAAAAATGAATCTTAATTTTTTCAATGACAAATATTTTAGGCATTTTTCATATGCAAATTATTCAAGAAAGACTTTTTTTTTAAAGAAGCTAAATTAACCCACTCAAATTGGTACTAGAGAGAATTGAAGCAGAGACCTTGAGGAGGAACAAAATCTCAAGACCCAAGTCAATACCACTAGGCCAATCCAAGTGGGTTTATTCAAGAAAGGCTTAATAACAATTTTAGCCCCCTAACTTTTCCAAAGTTGCGATTTTGGTCCACTAAGAAAAAAACTACAAAACCGCCCCCTAAGTTTTGCATCTGTGGTAGTTTTGGTTCCTAAGACCAATTTTGATTTAGTCTACACTGACGTGACACCCTAAATGAGGCCAATTGTTTTATATGCCATAGTTTTATTAGTGTTGATTTCTCTAGAGATAGGTTGGTATCCTTACTTATAATTTTACATAATTTAACATTTGTATACTTTAACACTCTAGATTCAAAACTTGTCAACAAAAAAAAACACTAGATTCAAATAAAAGTCATTTTCTCTTAATAAAAAAATGAGAGAAATACATTGAAATGATCAAAAGAGAAGGTAAATGCACACTAGGATTTCATTTCTTATTTAATGATACATACGGTCAAAGATGCAATGTCAAACTCATGAACTCACAATTCATTATATATGAACCTAGGGACACTTGTAGTACAAACAAAACCATTTTCTTACATTTATTTCCTAAACAGGCTGAAAACAAACTATATGCAAAACCACTAAAAACATCAAACAAGTTACATGTTTATTCCTATATCAAATTAGTTAGAAAAATTAATTAATGGTGTTGTCCTGAACTCTTCACCACAGTAACGGGACAAGAAGCATTATTCACTACATAATTGCTGACACTTCCCATTATCGCCCTGGGAAAAAAAAACATTAAACTAACATTAATGCATCGGATTCCATTAGAAAAAAAACAATATAGTGAAATATTCAATGAAATATCATTAAAAAATGAAACTCTCAATTTCAGGTTAAGGTGGTATATCTACCTTCTAAGGGTGCCAAGGCCTCTGTTCCCCATGGTAAGACTATCAAGAGGTACTTGTTCAATTGCTTCACATAATTTCTCACGAGCATCTCCCCAAAAGACCTTTACTAGTACCACAACCTATGCCACACAAAATCTCAAAGTTACTAAAATAAAACCTACATTATTAATAATATATATGAATAAAACAATGATCTATAACTACATGATCAAATTTTAAATGTTACCTTTTTTTGCTCTATGGCGGTTGTAGCAATTTTAAGTGCTTCAGGGTCGAGTTTGATTTCATATTTCTTTGAGAGCGCGGAGTTAGTGAACTCTGCCAGAGGTGTGAGAGCTGCATGATGAACGTCAAATTGAAACCCAAATAAATAGAATCGTAGTTTTTTTTTTTATAAAAAAGTTAAACTAGTCCATCCAAACTGGTATCAGGGAGAATCAAATCTAAGACGTCGAAGAGGAGTACACTCTAAAGTCTCAAGCGAATACCACAAGCCAACAGATCAATCCAGGTGGATTGAATTGTAGCTTTTATAATACATGGTTCGATAATTTTCCATGTAAATAAAAAGTAATCATCATGGAATTTATATGTGAGAATGAAAGTAGTTTTTATCAACCTTCAGATTAAAATGAATAGTTCATATGATAAATGCATATATCTACCAATAAAAACTCATTTTATTCGTTCGTTACATCTACCTCATTTTTCGTTTTATCTTTCTTTTATCACATCACCAATATATCACATTTATCAAATCACTCTATCTATTTCTTTCTCTTTCAATGTATAAATGGCGTGTTTGAATGTCCAAAGATGATTTTTTTTTCTTCTATTTAAGATCACGTTGAGTATGACAAAAACAGGATGACACCTAGTGTTTGTCAAAATTAAGATGACACAATGTAATTTTGTCAAACTCTTCAACAATCCAAACACACGTGAAGAAAATCACGAAAAACACATATGTAAATGAATATTTTTTGTATTTTAAGTATTGAGAGAACACATTTTTTACGTGATTATGCATGTCTATGTCTATGGAGTGTCAATTTATATGAATAATTTGAGTATTTGACATTGTAACTTTAAAGAGCATGGTTCAAAATTTGCCAAGAAAATTTGTAAAGTCACAATATACCACTTTAATTGATAATACTTTTCCTTTCTCTAATAATTAGTAAAAGCAAAGAAGATTGTAATTACTTACGTGAGCCAGTAACTTCCCAAAGCTGCATTTCCCCATGCTCATACTCTTCTGGACGAATGATAATAAGAATGAGATTATCACCTTCTTTCACAATGTTATCCACTGTCCATTTGAAAGCCTTAATGCTGCATGGTGAGAAATCCATAGCTATGCCCATTCTCCTTGCATTTGCCATTGATTGTTCTTCACTTGTGTAATTATGTGTAAATGGGTGTTTTGATGTAATTAATTTTGATTTTTTGTTATGATGTATTGGAATGAGAATGAGAATGTTTCACGGGACATAACATAACGTTGGAGGCCAAACAAAGCAATTTCTAAAGCAAAACACTAACGACAACGACAATTGCGTTTCTCCATTGGTTGTTGAGTGGGAGATTTTGTCACATACCTTTGACTTTCACATTTATATTTACATGGTTCGATCTATACATACATACATCTATAACAAAAAACAATTGAAAAATTACAAACTTCTAAAATGATCACATTTCAATCTAATATTACCACAACTAACCACATGACATTACACTTTTACAAAATAATCTTTAAATAATCTTGACCGTTGATTTGAGAATGAACGGCCACGATCAATAAATATGTCACACGTTTACTCCGGAAAATTTAAATAAAAAAAAAGCATGTATAAAAAAAAGCATGTTTAACAAATTTTGATTTTAATCCATAAATAATAAAATGTGATGTTTTCACCCCTTCCAAGATTTCTTGATCCAAAATGAACATAATTTTGATATATTATTGACATTTCATAAGCTTAATACAATCGTACATGTGTTAGATATTTCATATGATGTCTCATAAGTCCTAGCTCAACTGGTAAAAATGTTGAAATTGTTAGGTCAGACGTCATGATCGGGGTTTGAACTCCGGTATCTCCACTTTGTGTGTGTGAGTTTATGATGGTTTGACCATCTCTTCTATCTACAAAAAAAAAAAAAAAGATATTTCATATGATAGGATACATGGGTTAGACATGTTCTTGACATTTGGTGAAGATAATAATATAACCATAGATGAGTTCCCTAAAAAAAAAAATTATAGATGAGTAAACAAAAATATCATAACATTAACATGAACATAAATTATCCATTAAAAACAAAAAATAAAATATATTTTTTTGAAGAATGAAAAACAAAAACATCCAATCTTATTTTCTAACAATTAAAATCAAAATTCGTTATATTTAAAGACAAAATTAAAATTATAGAAACAACTTACTTGAATCTCATCTTGTAAAAAAAAAAAAAAAAAACTCACTTGAATCTCATAACCCCCTTTTTTTTTTGAAAGGCCCTTAAAAAAAACTTGAATCTCATAAATATAAGTTAAGTCTTACTTAATTTATACCTTTCTCTCATTGATGAAAATTGTAAAGAAACACACACACTCACTAACTCAACTAAAGTAAAGAAGTTGAATTAAATATCATCACTACACCATAGAATCAAACTTTGTTCCTTACTTTCATCTTATACTTAATAAATAATTTCTCTCCCTTTTTTTAATAGTTTCCTTCTCCATTGTCCATAGTATCAAACTACATCAATAATATATTATGCATCCATCACTCTCTTCTTCATTCATAGCATTTTCCTCCAACAGAAATAGAACTCTCTAGAACCTTCTTCCAAACCCTAACGAACCAGTTTTCTTTTCTTCCTCCAATGGCGTTTTGGTGGTCCGTTCTCGTTCTTGCATTCGCTTTCGCTATCTGCAAGTTTCTTCTCCTTCTCATTCCTCCTAAAGTTCCTTCGATCGACGTTGATGCTTCCGATGGTAATCTTCTTCGTTCACTCTTTTGCTGGTGAATTTGTTGTGAACGGTTAAAATGTAGTGTTGATTTTGATTTTGTTTGGTTAATTGCAGTTTTGGAAGTTGGAAACCAATCGCAGGAGAATAATTTCATATATGTGAGTAGTGATGTGACGCAATTATTTTTTTTTCATACATTTCTTTGATACTTGGATAATTGAGATCTTGATGATGTGTTTAATTTAATTTTGTTAGATCGGTTTGGTTTTACATTTGGATTTGAAATTTGAAATAAGAGTTCAATTTGATTGTAAACTGTGATGACGAATTGATTTAATTTTTTCTCGTCAAGCAAACGACAGCATACACGACACTGACACCTGACACGAAACTGCCACAGATGCATCAACACTGGTAAAACTTTGAAAAAAATCTTAAACATTTAATTAGTAAACACTGTCGGTGTAAAATTATTTTACGTATGCATTTAATGATGTGTTGCCACGTCAATTAATGAATATTCAACATTGGATGCATGTGTAAAATAACTCTACACCGTCAGTGCATAGTAATTAAACTATTAATTAAACGCAATCACATGTGTCGTGTCTGACACCGACATGTGTCGTGTCTGACACCGAACACGTCTTCTATCAGAAGTGTTAGTGCTACAACTTATGGACTGTTTGGATTTGAGTTTATCTAGTGACAATGGCTTAGACACTTATGAAACTATTGTTTGGATTGGCTTATTTTTTAGCTTATGTAAAACAGATTATGCAAATAAATAAGCTTTTATGTATTACTCATAAGCTTGTCAAGGTAGTTTATGAAAAAATAGCTTATGAAAATACAATTTTCGTTAACGAGAACTTACGAATTAACATAAAAGCTTATTTATTTGTATAAACTATTTTTCATAAGCTCAAAAATAAGCCAATCCAAACAGACTGTGAGAGTTTATGGAAGCAGCTTATGACATGTCCATAAGTTGTTTGTAGCTTATTTTGTAAGCTCTCCATAATAGCTTATGAAAACAATGTATAGCTAGCTTATATGAAATTTGAATTATGCTATCTTTTATTATAGAAATAGCTTATACAAAGCGCTTAATTAAGCTGTTTATCCAAACAGGGCCTTAGTGTTAGTGGTTTGTAATTTTCCCCCCTTTTTGGAGAATCCAGTTGATCAATTGTTTTTTAATCAGGTGCCTCCAAGGGGAACGGCGCAGCAATCGGGCAAGAAAGTTCAGTGCTATGAGCCAGCCACCATGAAGTATTTGGGATTTCTTCCGGCTTTGGCGCCGGATGAGGTTTGTGAGCCTATGCTTATTGTTTCTCAAGAAACTTATGATTGTGATGCATAATTTAACTAACTGACAAGCAAGCGGCCATGAAATATTTGGAATATGATGCATAGTGTAGCTAAGCTAGCAAGGAACTAGTAGTTTTAGATGCACAATGCCTATTTGAACGGAGTATTTTTTTTAATTGATAGTGTCAAAAGTTTACATAGTCTTCTAATCATAACTCACCAGGATGCCTTTGTTATATTACTTCTAAAAATATCTCATCAGATATCTACTTGGTGAGATATATGATAGGATGATTGTGTAAATTTTTTGATACCCTCTTAGCGCATAGTCATTAAACTCCTTTTTTATTTATTTAATGTTTATGCAAGTATTGTATTTAGAAATAAGAAACTTCAAAATTTCTACAGAGATAGAAAAATATCAAAGGGAATAAAACTAGTTGGGCTGAGTAGCTCGTGAGTTTGTTTGGTTCACTTGTATTTCTTATGGGTTATGCCAGCACTCAAGAAGCCATAAATATGAATAAGAACAAAGTTATTGCAAGAGTGTTCATAAAATATTATACCAGTTTGACTAAATTCATTCATGGGTTAATGTATTGCCATAGTTATCTTGTACTAATTTGAGATATGGATAGGTCAAGGAGCGAATTGAAAAAGTACGGAAGGCACAAAAAATGTGGGCAAAGACCAGCTTCAAACAAAGGCGCCAGTTTTTACGTATACTACTGAAGTATATAATTAAACATCAAGCACTTATTTGCGAGTAAGACCACTTCAATCTATGGTCATAGTTTGAAGATCAGGTGTTAGTTTTATTTTAGGCTTAATTGCACTTTTGGCCCCCCAAGTTTCACAATTGTGCAATTCCCCACCCCCCAGTTTAAAATGAGTGATTTTGACTCCTTAAGTTTGCCTCTTTTGGCACTTACTAGTCCCCATGCACATTTTGACCAAAGATGATGTGGCTAATTTCAATGACATCACATATCTCTGTGCTCACCAATGTGGAAATTAACATTTTTTTTAAATTTAAAAAAAAAAAGAGGAAATCAGTTTTATTTTTATTTTATTTCTGCTGAATTTTAATTAATTGTTTTCACACTCCCTCTTTATTTTACGTTTACCAATAATTTTCCTTCTTAATTTTCACTCTAGTTTCAGTTTCCCCCTTCCCTTCTTTCAAGTTTGGAGCCAATAACCATAAAGTCTCAACTTAATCGTCTATACATACCGCAGAAAATGTGTGAACCAAACTAATACTCGATCATACTAGTCCAAAAACTCAAATTAGCCACAACAAATGCAGCGTTGATAAAAATACGCATGCAACATGTATATCTAAGTGTCTGATTCTACTGTTTAATGCAATTGTATCATATCCTACTTATAACATATTTTAATATATCACAATGTACTAGTGGATAAGCAATTATATATTAGCAGATAGGAGGCTTGGTTGGAGGTGGGGACACTATCTATGGAAGAAATGGGGTGCTCTGTAGAGTAGTTCATATGTGAAAAAATTAATTAAAATTTAGCAGAAATAAAAAAAATAAAAAATCATTAAAAGTTCAATCTGTGGAAAAAAAAAACTGATTTCCTCCTCTTTTATTTTTGAATTTTCTTTTTTAAAAAATGTTGATTTTAACATTGGCGAACACATGGAAATGCCACGTCATTACAATTAGCCACGTTATTATTTTTTAGTCAAAACATCCATGGGGTCTAGTAAGGGTAAAAGGGGCAAACATCAGGGGCTAAAATCACTCATTTTAAACTTGAGGGGCCAAAATCGCACAATTGTGAAACTTTGGGGGCCAAAAGTGCAATTAAGTCTTATTTTTATTTTTATTTTTATTTTTAAAGAGAAAACTTATGTAATGTTGCACTTGTGAGTTGTGGCATCCTCGCAAACATGCAGTTTTTAGCATAGTTTTAATTGTTAAATCTGAAAAATAGATTTGAACTGGGCTTGTTGCATAAGAATATCAATATGAGATAAATTCTAACTTGTGTCCTTTTATTAGGATATCTTCACGTGATACTGGAAAAACAATGGTAGATGCTTCTCTAGGAGAAATAATGACAACATGTGAGAAGATAAATTGGCTATTGTCGGAGGGTGAAAAATGTTTGAAACCTGAGTACAGGTACCTGTCTCAATCTTTTTTGTGTTTTACTAATTATTTTATCATCTTACTTTAGACTGAAAACACCAGTAGTTCTCTGCATGTCTTTATTTATTCAAAAGAAAACAATACCCCCTCCCACTAATCCCAGTAATCGACTCTTCTCTGCTTAAATTGACTCTTTTCTATGCTTAAATTGACTTGTGTTAAATTGTCTATCATTTTATTTTCTTTGTTCTTTACTGTAGGCTTTCTTTTGCTTATATCCTACAGTTTTTTTTTCTTTCTTTTTTCATGTAAATAAAGAATGTTTCTGTGTTAATATCGCAAATTAGCTAATTCACTTTCATGACCACTTTTTGTTTTGCAATACATTAAAAACATGCAGATCCTCTGGAAGATCAATGCTTCATAAGAGAGCCAGAGTGGAGTTTCACCCCCTTGGTGTTATTGGGGCCATTGTGTCGTGGAACTATCCCTTCCATAATATTTTTAACCCTATGCTAGCAGCAGTTTTTTCTGGAAATGGCATTGTGATTAAGGTATAAAATGACCTAATATGTACTGTGTAGTACCTTCTCTAAAATTATTCATCATATGGATGTATTACCATGTTTTGTGAAAGTAGATATTGTTAACTGTCTGGCAGCCTGACAGTTAACAATGTTCCATTAACACTTGATACTAAAAATTGAGACTCTGCAACATGCAATACCTACTCCTCTGTGTTTATATTTTTCAGTTTGACAGAAATCTTTGTGATTCTGATTGTAGATATCAGAACATGCAAGTTGGTCTGGATGCTTTTACTTCCGGATCATCCAATCAGCCCTTGCTGCCATAGGAGCTCCAGAGGACCTTGTTGAGGTGATAACAGGGTAGAGCCTTATTTTGCACCCTCCCTTTTTTCCTTTAATTTCAAAGTCATGTCTGCATCTATAATCTCAATTGGACCTTTCTTACCAGGTTTGGTGAAACAGGAGAAGCACTGGTGTCTTCTGTGGATAAAGTCATTTTTGTTGGATCACCTGGGGTTGGTAAGATGGTATGGTTCCTTAAGCCAATCAAATTGGTTCATCCTGTCCTGTCTTCTGTGAATTGCATCACATAGTAGTTTTATTTATGATTCTGAAAATATAGTTTATGATATGTTATGCATCATATATGTTTAGTAAAGAATTTCCCTTGAATACTTAGTCAATGTTTAGAGTAGCATTTGGAGCAGCTGAAGCCCCATTCTGTACTCACAAAAGAAAAGAGTAACATCAAAAGTTGTAGTGTACCTCTAGTCTAAACAGCAACGCTCCTTAAGCAAAATCAGTGAGTGAGATAGTTTGGGGCTTTTGTCTACTTTTCTGTATATGCTTCTTCTATTCTTTCCGAGATGTTCCATGCAATGAGTAATCTTTGCACGTTGATGATATCATTTGCTCTTTTATGCAGATAATGAAAAATGCTTCTGAGACCCTTATACCAGTTACACTAGAGCTTGGTGGAAAAGATGCATTCATTGTTTGTGAAGACGTAGATGTGGACCATGTATGAATACCTTCCCCATTATGCATTCGTTGTTGAATTCCATAGTTTGAACACTCACTAATCTGCTGAATGTAGGTTGCTCAAATTGCTGTCAGGGCTGTTCTTCAGTCAGGTGGGCAGAACTGTGCTGGTGCTGAACGATTTTATGTCCATAGGAACATTTATCAATCTTTTGTCAGCAAAGTTACCAAAATCATAAAATCTGTTACAGCTGTAAGTGTTTATGCAAGTGTTTTTTCATGACCTTTCATTTGTAACATCTGTCTTGTGCAATTTCTTTCCAAGTCAACATGGGCTTCTTGTCACATTTGCCTGCACTTGATTCTTACAGAATTGCTATATCACAAATCCACCAGCTTAACTTTACATTGGTTCTAGTTTATTATGAAATTTCGCAAGACGGTTGTATGATTCATGATATGTTGTTTTTCCTCTATTTTTGTTGCATTTCTGCATGCCTCGTTTTCTATTTTCCTTAGAGGAGGGAAGAGAAAGAAATAAAGAGACATAGATTGGTTATTTATTAGATTGAAGTGTTAATATATGGCAAATTGAGAAATGATTGTTATTCTTCAAAAAACTAACACTGAGAAGTTGGGATCTATGATTAGATAATAGATATACTGATGAGAGAAAGGGACAAAAATGTCATGAAGTTGTATAAATCCCACAGATTGTATTAACATTGAAGAGGACTTCTGTATGAGCAAGAACTATATTTTCACTTATTAATGGAGCATAGGGGTCTTCCGCAAAATATTTAGTATTAAGAAGTCCGTTCTTTAAGGCTTTTGGTTAATGATTTCTTGCAGGGCCCACCACTTGCTGGGAAGTATGATATGGGAGCTTTATGCATGCATGAACATTCTGAAAAGCTTCTAGGTCTTGTAAATGATGCTTTAGACAAAGGAGCTGAAATTGTTGCACGTGGAAGTTTTGGACATATAGGCGAAGATGCTGTTGATCAGTATTTTCCCCCTACTGTGATTGTGAATGTGAACCACTCAATGAAATTGATGCAAGAAGAGGTAGCAAACCTTTACTGCAAGTATTGGAGATTTTGAAA
>Ga0315915_1001328_pt1 | contig 29645 bp, 9 predicted proteins | sample MpolbnodulesMG_FD_207738 | JGI IMG/M metagenome (GOLD analysis project Ga0315915, IMG submission 207738) | Medicago polymorpha root nodule microbial communities from Los Angeles, California, United States - branched nodules | ecosystem: Host-associated > Plants > Roots > Nodule | place: USA... | reverse complement strand
ATAGTTATCATGAATGGTGGCAAAATCCCACCTTATGTATGGGCCTCCAATTGTAATTCGTTTTATTTTCGGCGGTGGTTACTTGATGTAACTACCTTGTTCTTGTAAATACTTTGGTTGGTTCCCTTTTGCACACCTTGTGCGGGGTGAATCACTGTTGTTAATATATCTCATTTTAACTTGTTCAAAAAAAAAAAACCAAATTCGTTTAAAATAACTTCTTCTCTTTTTTTAAATATATTCTCATAAAATTTATTTAAAAAGAATCATTTTCTTAGTTGATAGCAAGTTGACCCTAAAAAATGTCCCCTTTATGGTTCTAGTTCGACATTCCAAATCATTTTTCAAAAACTATTTTGAAATTGTGAACCGATGCCAAACTAGTTCAAACCAGTCTGAAACTAATTTTATTTTAAATCTACATAGTTCTTTTTTGGTGGAAAATCCATGTTGCTTTAAAATCATTTTACTTCCTCGTCCTATAATGAGAGACCATTTTGATCATTTAAGCAGCGAACTCTAGAAGCTAGGGCGTTGTTCACCTTCAAAGCGCAAACCCATTTCTTTCTGAGTCACCGTGCAAAGCACATATAGATTAGGAAAAATGGATAAATAAATGAGATAATGATATTTTGCTAAATTGTCCTTCATTATATATTGGTGTAATCTCCTTAGTCATCACCATAAATATATAGTAAAATATATTAATTTGAGAGTGACGAAAGTAGTATTAATTAGAAGGTAAAATTAAAAAACAATCAATTAATATTCTCTTAAAAAACAAAAGCATCATTTGTTTTGGAATATGTTTGTTAATAGATCACTTATCGTAGGCGCAGGGAATCATAACTTTCTTTACCAAAAAGCCAACAAAATTTTAGTTTTACAAAGAAGCCACAATTATAAGAAATGTTTGGTTTGACACGCCATTGCTGTGTGGTGTTTATGCTGGACAAGTCTTTTAAATATTGGTGCTTTAACAATAGTTATGTGACTACAAATGCTTATATATATATTTTTTTAACCATTCTGTTCTTGTAAGAAGTAGGTATTAACAATTTAAAATTCGACTAAGAGATAAGTAAAGTTCGACCAATAATTATTTTTACATGGAATCGAACATATTCTCTCAAACAATTCGTCTCAAAAGAAGTTTATTAACCACTTGAGTTCAATCACTTGACTCAAAAGTTTATCATCTTCAACCTAGTAATAATTTGTTTTCTTCCAATAAAACAAGCCATAAACTACAAATAATAATCTACAACCATTCTATGTTAACACCTCTCATCATCTTCCAGCCACAACATTTATACCATTTGCCATCTATCATGAGTCAATCTTTCTTTTCGTCTTCCTTCTTCATGCGTTCACTAGTTTAGTGTAAGTGATCGACATTGTAATTTCAATGGATGAAATTCAAATCTCATCTGAGATAGTTATAAAATCATTATTAGTGTCACCGTTATCTATACCATTATATAAAAACAACTTCAATATTAACTATGTAAACTACCTTTTGGTCGAACTTGTTTCCTATCAAAATTATCTGTAGCAATCCAATTTTGTTTTAATTTTAATTCTAATTGTGCCTAAATTATAGGAAATTTGAAAGCAAACTATGTTTTAGTTGAATATTTTTTTCTTCAAATTTTCTCAAACTATGATTTGGTTCGGGAATAGAATTCTAATTCATCCATGAGCGAAATTAGGGTTCATAGAAAGAAGAAGATGATGAATTTTGGTTTTTTCTTTTATAAACTTAGAGAAACTATATAGTATAAGCATATTCTCTCCAAAAAAAAAATAGTATAAGCATATGATCAAATTGTAGTATGATATCTAGCACAAATAATATGAATTCTTTTGCTAATTGGAATCATATATAGTCATACCATTAGATGAACATGCTAGTTCAATTTTGATTCACGATCAACTGCACCTAAGGGAGATCTTGACTCTATACTCATACATCTAGGGATGTATTCATTATAATAGTAATTCATCATGCTCGTCATAGATTGGGATGGAAAGTACTCCATTAGGAGCTTCGAAAATTTTGTGTAACTTGATAGCAAATTCAATTTTTTTAGAGATTCAAATTTCTTTTGCTCTTCCAATGTCCATGATTTTAAAGCATATTCTTCTATGTCATCAAACTTCCGACTTGAATACCCGGTATCAATCTCCGATTTTAAGCATTCTCTAGCTTCATCGATGTGTTTTTTAACGCGATTAACTAACTCAAGATTGTCACACATGCATGAGTTGAGCATACCATCTCCAATACCTTTTCCCTTGGTTTTACATGCATATTGTTTTATGTTGGCTTTACCATCCCATTTACGAAATTCAGCTTGAAACCTAGGTCCAATGGGAATAACCGGTCTTGGAAGATGATTACCTCTAGAAGGTAAAAAGTTCTTGAGTGAGTTAATGACTTCCATGTCTTCCTCTTTTGATTTCTCCTCTATTGATGTCTCGATACCATACAAATATCGATTACTCGCCATTAAATCTCTAGCATGGATATTAAAGCTTTCTTGATTCACAAGGTAACTAGACCCCTTAATAGAATCATCAAAGTCACTTAGGTGAGAATAGTCTTGTGTAGAAATACCACAAAATTTTGCATTGTCATTTAGAGAAGAGGAAACATATTCTTCTGTTGCTTGTAAAATAATTCTTTTTCCATCCGATAGTGCAGAACATGATAGAGAATGAGATGAGTTCCTTCTTTGATCTTTGGCATTTTCACCACTATATTTCTCTTTACCGATGAGTTCAAAACTAATAGCGCACTTACCATCATTTATGTATTGGTTAAATTTCCTCTTCTGATATAAACAAAGAAAAGAAAATAATTTTGATTCTTAGGAGTATAAAACTATTTATGAAGCTATACACTTTAGAAAATTATATTATCAAAAGTTAATCCTTACCTTTTTAGAAAATTATACTTTAATTAACAATGTGTTAGAGTCAGGGCCGTTCCAATAAAATTGGAGGCTCGGCTCTAATATTAAAAATGGCCAAATAATCCTTATTGCAAATTAACAATAAGGATTATTTTGATTTTAATTTGTTTTGTTGAATTTTTTTGTTGTTGATGGATGTGTGGGTTTGGCCTAACTTGTCCATTTACTCTTTATTTTTATCAAATGATAATTGTTTGATTTAACCCTACGTAACAAAAGAAAATATTATACTACATCCCAACAATTATACTTGTACCCCTACAAATAATCGAGGCCCCCATAAAGTGGAGATCCGGCTCCGTAGAGCTCCTTGCGCTTGGTAAGGAACGGCCATGGTTAGAGTTTATATTATCAAAAGTTAATCTTTACCTTTGAAATCATCTCAATTGGTTGTGTTTCAATAAAGTAACTTTTGAGATGATTTCAAAGGTAAGGTCTTAGCCTTGTAAATAAAATTAACGATCATTTTACAATCGTCTTTGAGATAATTTGAATTATGTGTCCAAAAGTTACAAGACTAAGATCTTACCGCAAAATTTGCATCCCATGGACAAAATTTTCATTCTTCTTTTCTCTTATATTTGAACTTATTAGAGAAAATTATACTTTCTTCTTCTAAAAGATATTTAAATTACATTTCCTCTCCAATGATATTAAAAACTACATTCCCCTCCCTAAAAAAAATAGTTACGCTTTATGGTCTGTTTGAATTGACGTATTTATGAGCTTATGCAAAATAACTTATGTAAATAAATAAGCATTTATGTATTATCCATAAGTTTGTCAAGGTAGCTTATAAAAAAAAAACAACTTATGGAGTTACAATTTTCATTAGCGAAAACTTATGAATTGAGAAAAAAATTATTTATTTGCATAAGCTATTTTTCATAAAGCTCAAACATCAGTCAAATAGAACTTTATCTTTTAAATACAATTAAAAAATAAAGTAATGACAATTCATAATTAATTATCTTTAGCGTTGAAAGTTATAACGAAATAAAAGTAAAATTCTACTAAAATGAGGATTCACAATTATTTGATACCATTACATGATTATGTTAAACTTGATCAAACAGAAACATAAGAAAAAAAAAGTTTCTCTCAAGCATCTTTAAAGGAGGACAATAGAATTTACTATGCATAATTACTTCTCAAGATAAGGTGATAGCTCAATGGTAAGAGTTAACATTGTAATCTTAATGTATAAATTTCTTAATCGGTTGTGAAACATTCAGCTGTGTCATTTAAATTAACAAAATATTTCCCCTTCACCGTTTTTTTTTTTAATTGCTTCTCAAAGAAAAGTATAGAATTGAACATTAGAAGGGAGACCAGTGTAATTAAATTTTTTCTGAAGAGTGGAAAGTGTAATTCACAAAATATTGATGATATTAAATCTATACCATAAATTTTCTCAAAAATAAATCATTGATCAACTTATAAATAAAAATTTACTAGTATTTCTTTAGGCTAAATACATCTTGCAGTCTTTTAAATTATTTAATTTTAGCCAATTAAATATTTAAAAATAAATATTGTATCAAAATGTGTTATAATTTTATAAAAAAATCCATTTTTATTAAAAATTGGTTACATGCCTGTTTTGATGCTCATAGTCATATCATATGGCAAGTCAACATAGACTTTTAATAAATTACATTTTATAAAATATTAAAAATAAAAACATCTAAATTGAAATTATTTAGGGTTCTTAAAATTCATTCAAATTTATGACTGATCCGTTTGATGATCAGGATATGATAGAGGCATGATATGATATAAAGTTAGATAGAGATAGGATATGATAAGAACATGATAAACATTAATCCTATCATTTGTTTGATGTGCACATGATAACAGACATGATATCATTATAATTAAATGAAAAAATTGTTCTCATTATTAATTAAATATTGTAAAAATGGCATGTTATTAATTATAATAGAAAATACATGCTATCATTATTTTAAAAATGACAATATTTTAAAAATGGCAGAATATCAAGATAATAAATAAGGAATGATCTTCTAATTTCATCAGGATAATTTCTAACCCAGCTTATACTCAGGATAGAAATTACAAAGGAAACTCGGGATAGGATAGAAAAATGGTTTATTTTATCATATCCCTTTGGTGCATCAAACATGAGATTTCAGCACGATATGATTAATGTATTATATCCTGTCTCCCTATCCTAACTATCAAACGGACCCATATGAGTTTCAAACTCATAAATTGAACCATTAAAAAAAAAATCATTTCGATCTAGTGATCCATTGAAATCATCGTATTAGACATAATACATCGTGGCCTTTTTTATGCTCGTATCGCAAGTCCACATAGTTTTTTAATTCAAAAAATTATATTTTATATAAACAATATTAAAAATAAAAACCTCTAAACTGAAATTATTTAGGGTTCTTCAAATTCATTAAAATTTATTAAATTCTGAGTTTCCGACCAAGAAATTGAACCATCAAAATCATCATTTTGATCTACGATCCATTGAATTCATCATATTAGACATAATATATTGTGTGCACTACGAAAGTTGCAGAAGAAGGTTAAAGAAGAAGGTAAGCCTAGTCAATTTTTATTTGAGGTTTTTATTTATTACAAAAAATAATTTAAAGATGCAATTTTAACTAAAGGACTACTTGTCATTGTCACGTCAGTACCATTATATACACATCAACTTTATAACGACGACGTTTTTCTAATAGAAACTTAAAAACAAAGTAACGGTGTGCCCATTTTATGATTTAAAAGACTGATTTGATAATAATAAAAAAATTAAAGACTAATATGTTACAAATAAATAATATAAAAGAGCGCATGATGTATTTGTTATATCCTTTTAACTTGAGATACCTTAGATAAGACTTAAATAATGCGTACATACCTGTGGATCTTTAGAACTAGAATTCAAAAGCACTTGATCTTTGTGCTTTTGATTTTGAAGAATATGGTGTAATGACTTCTCCTCACAAGGTTTGAAAGCTATATCTTTTGACCATATCATCGTGTATATCTAACATTAATCAACCCTAAAACATAGTTTTCATGCCTTGTTACATCCGAGGCAAAGTATTCACCAGCATCGCAACTACAAGAAATTCACATTTACAAGAGGAAAATGTGAGACACCTCTAAACAATAATTAGATGCAATATGTTTACTAAATATTTCTTGTGAATTCAAACGTTGCTCAAACCAACAAGAATAAAAGGTGAAGCAAATGACAATGACAACCGAAAACCAAACAACAATAATTAATCAAGAGTAATCCACAATCAATCCAGAGAACAACAAGATAAAGAGAGTAGAAGAACAAACACACCAAGATTTAGTTACCCAGTTCGACTCAAATTAACCAAAGTTTGGGGAGAGAGAAACTCTTCAGTCCACTATTAACGGGTCTTTACAAAATTTTGGCTTCAAAATCTGTTCAAGAACAAACCCTAATTTTCATCATTTTCTTCCAATCTCTTGACCCACAATAGGATCCAAAGAGAAATGAAAAGAGAAAGCTTAGATCCTTTCTTTAATGAGATTTCACTGTCCAAGATGTTTAGAACGTATTTTTCAACCCAAAAACCTCACCCAAGAGCTCTCGACACTCAAAACCTTAACTTTTTCGCGTTCCCTCTCTCAAGGTACTCACTTGGTTTTGTCACCAAAAGAAATAAAAATATTTATTGACATGACTTGAATCAACTTTTCAGCATTTTTACGATGCTTCGAATCAAACATGACTTGAATCATGCTAAGTTTCAGAAAGCCATTTTAACCACCTGATTCAAATTAACCTTGTAATCACATTACCATGATTCTAATCAACACCTCCAGAAGCTAAAAATCCACAAATTGTAAAGCACATTCAGAACAAAATATGAATGATTGTCCTTATTTTTGTTAAAAAAATTAGCAGTATTTAGAGGCATAACGTTACGACTAAGCAAAATGCCAATGACATGTACGACTAAGAACTAAACTACAAGTTGTTTTGTAATCTGATTCTAATTAAGTGCGAGATTAGTTTTTTCTAATATTTAAAAAAATTAGGAGGGGAACATATATTTTCATGAAACTAAACTCAAGACGTATTTAAAACTAAATCATTCTTTCTTGAAAATAGGGTATGTGAATATTGAGTAGGGATGATCTCCATTTCTTTTATGAGTATAGTGTATAAATACATCTTTTTTAAAACACACACATTTAAAACATGTGTGACATATAGTAATAATTTCTATGGCTTTGTACTACAAAACTATATTAATAGAGCTATACATTTCTTTTGAGAAATGAAGAGAATATCTCATCTCATAGCCATTGTTTTAGAAATTAGTGCGTGCAGTGAGGATAGTCGTATGGTGGAGAGTGGTAGGGGATGGCAGGAACGAACCAATAATTTTAAGGTATTGTTAATGAGTGCCTCCGGGGCACTCTTTCAGTATTTCAAAAGAAGAAATTATTTTATGAAAAAATCAAATATTTCAATTTTCAATGTATTGATTACACATATTTTCATAAAAATTTAATGTTTAAAAGCCTTAAAGAGAGTCTTGAAAGCACTCATTAACATTTTCCTAATTTTAAATAGTAGTATGTTAGACCTAAAATAAATTTTAAAAAATGGGACTTTTCTTGTCTGGAAATGTGACCATTTTGTCGAGAGAGATTTCATACAAGATAGGTGAAAACTCCAGCATCCGAAGTTTAATTAAGTTTGTATCCATCACTCAATCATTCAATGTCATTGCATATTTGTACATTATTTATTTTAAAATAAATTTAAGTTTTGAATGTATTTTGTCTAGAAGGTACCAATATCGAACCAAATTCAAAGTACCAAAAATGTTACCTATTAGATATGGTGAAATCCCTTAAACTAATAGTAAATAAAAGTTTGGCAGGTTACTCCGTCTATCCTCCTATCTTGGTTGTGTAAGGTAGACAAGCCCCTAAAATTTTGGTTGCCAAAGGAATGTTAAAGTAGAAGAGAAAAAATTATGTTGGTCTCCCCTTATGCAGCTCACTTTGATTGAAGGTAGTCCATGATTGAAGTTCAAATCACTTTAACAACATAAACGAAATGGTCAATAGTGTTTGTTTTGATTAATAACAATTTTTAGTTACTTTGAGAGAGGAGAAAATCCAATCTAGACAGTTATACATACTACTTTATATGATATACTCATTCGGATCACATACATTTATAAGTAACTACTTATTATTGAAATTTATTAAATAATTGATGTATCTAAACTATATTATAGTACACATACATAAATTGTTTATAAATATAACAGGGTTCAAATGACACCACCGAAAAGTAGTCATAGATTGAAGAGTCCTATTTGCAATTGGTCGACAACTTGGGAGAGATTTAAGACGGCCAAGAGACATTTTGAAGTGAGCTTTACAGATTTACATTAACGTTCATGATTGTGCAAAGACCATGGCATCAGAGATTAGTTTTAATTTTCATGTTGACTTTTGTTTTGGCAGCTCTTTATTTTTTTTAAGCAAAATTATATTATTGACATTTCAACTATATTAACACATCGGCAAACAACAATTAACTACAACCCCTCAATAAATATAAGAAAAAGCTAACGAACGTCATGTAACACTGTTTAAGAACTATAAATAATAGATTGTTATAAAAAATTGTATATTTGATACATTAAAAATTGAAGTATTTGATTTTCTTAAAAAATAATTTTTTAATTTTGAATCTTTATATTAAGCAAAAAGAAGAAATATACAAGTAAGGTTGGATATAAACTAAACCAAATGGAGAAAGCTATATCCCACCAAGTGAAACATGTTAAGATCTATTCATTTAGGATCATTTTCATTTCTTCTATTTGAAGAGGTAAAAACACAAAGATATTTAAAAGAGAAAAAAAAACTATAAATATTTAATGGTGATGAGATTCACTTAATGGTACTATTGTTTTGTGTCTATTTTTTTTTCTAAAAGAGACGTTTTATAATGATTTTGAGTTGATGAAAAGATTTAAACTTATTATAAATGAAAAGTGAAAAAGAGGCTTCATTATAATAATTGAAAAAATTACAAGTTTAATGTAGTAAAACAATTCTTGATTAAATTTATTTACTTAACTCCCGACCCAACGGTAGATTATCACGTCTAGTGTAACAACAACAAAATTCAAAAAAATCTAAAACTAGATTTGAACAAAATATTGTTGGGAGACCAAAATCATATGTAAGATACAAGTGTGGAGGCTAAAATTACACGTAAGTTTATCTTTTTACATTCTTTAATATATTAGGAAGAGGAAGAAAACTCGACAATAGACAAGGTAATTCACCCCAAAAAAAGAAGAAGCAATATACATAATAGAGAAAACACAGCAAAAGGAAAAATAACAAAAATCTTGCCATAAAGAAAGAAGGAATACAACCGAAACAAGAAGGAAGAAATATGACTAACCCAGATCAAGGATAAGCGCCCATGACAAATGAAAAAGCTGAATGAAGGATGTAGCATTGGTTCACAAAGAAGACATGAGTTAGGTAAAAAAAGAGTACTTTTGTAGTGAACCTAATGTTAGGTAAAAAAAAGAGTACTTTTGTAGTAGGAAATTGCTCTTCTCACAACAAAAAACACCTACTATCAACTGAATGGACGAAAGTACCCCTGCGTGACTAAAGTCACGCTTGATACTTTCAACGTGAGTTAATTTACGCAGTTTATAAACTGAGCGTGACATAACAAACGTTGCGTGCTGTTATGTAACAGCAACTCAAAAACATAACCATTCATTTTCAAAAGTTCCAAAAACTTCTCAAAGTGCATTTTTCCCCTTCAAGTGCGACTTTGCTCATTCTTGTGCCATTCATAGTCAATTTCTCCCACAAAATCAAGTGTTTGCATTGGTTTTTTTTGGTTTAAATGTTTGGTTTTTTTTTTGATGAAATTGTGAAATTTTAGGTTTTAGAGTTGATTTGCTTGTTTGCCTTTTTGATTGTTAATCATTGATTCGGCTATAAAATGTTGTTTAAAAGTTCATTAGAGTATGTTTGGTTGAAATGTGGTAGGTTAGAGTAATAAATTGTTAGAAATTATGTTGAACTCTAGGTGTTTGACAAAATGTCTCAATGAAAATTTGTTAGTTTTTTGCATTGTTAATGATGGAATTAGTTAGAAATTGGTTTGTTAATGTTGATTATAGTGAGTTTGACTGCAATGTGGTAGTTTACAGATTGAAATGACACTACCAAAATTTAACCGTTGTTGTTGAATAGTTAGAAATAACACAATATCCCTATGAAACAAATCATTGATTTTTGGCTTTTTGAAATGTTATGTAGATATGTCTCAGAGACTTGACATAATTAGGTTACAATGGAAGTCTGCTACCGGTAGTGCATGGTACGAAAAGGTCGCACAACGCCCTCCTCATGCCCAACCTAGTAGACGGAGACAGGGGGCACGAGGATTGGTAGGCGTGATGATGCGGAGGGGACGACATCACAAACGGGTGCGTCCCAGATAGTGGACCCGACGCAGTATCAACATCAACATCAGAATGAGGCATATTAGCCTCGGTATGAGCATGCTCATTTGCAAGAGGGTGAGGCTCAGGAGGAGCAGGTCGGACCGCAGGTCCTTCCCAGGGGGCCTACTGAGTTGTCGCTTCTACCGAATTTCGATAGACACGTTGCATGCAGGCTATGGGTCGATGTTGAAGTAAGTATAATTTTTTAATTTTATTTTAATGATATGTTAATTTTAACGATTTAAATTTTTATGTTAAAACAATTTAAATTGACTAAAATTACGAGTCAATTTAAATTACCCACGTTCATTTAAATTATACGTGTCAATTTAAATTGACGCGCGTAATTTAAATGAACGTGGGTCAGTTTAAATTACGCATATCATTATAAATCACGCACATCAATTTAAATTGACACGCAAAGTTTAAACTGACGTGCGTAATTTAAATTGACACTTCAATTTAAATTACGCACGTCAATTTATTTATTTTTTAAAATTTAATTTTATGAATTTATATTTATGTTAAAAATATTTAATGTTTATTTTAATTTTTTTTAACGGTGTTATTTTTGTTTTGTTTTTGTATTTCAGTTTCAAAGGGAGCATAAGTTAACCGCTGTCTTGCACAAGAATAAGCTTTGTACTGATACCTTGACAGGAAGATGGAAAGGAATGGTTCTGGCAGCAGGTGAATGCATCCGGTCTTTCCCCCTACTTAAGACGGGGTACGAGAACATCAGTCATGGCCTCATGAGTGCTTTGTAAGAGAAATGACATGCGAAGACCAATAACTTCCATAGATAGAGTATGAGCAGGGCATATAACTGCTGCAGGAGGAGCAGGCTTTTACAGAGGAGGAGACGATGAAAGAGGTGAAAAATCAGTAGGGTGGGTATGTCAGCTTCAATCACCTGAAGGAGTGTTATGAAAAATTCTTTAATAGGTGTAATCAGTTGGAGGAGCCTGCTGATGACGAGGAGGAGGAGCAGACACTTGCTAGGAACGTCTGCATTAAGACGTTTTTGTTGCTCTTGTTTGGCTACACCATTTTCGCCAACAAGAACAACAAAAATGTTAGTATGATATGGTTGACGACATTTCAGGACTTGGACAGGTTGGGTGAGTGGTCGTGGGGCAGAATGGCACATGCTTTTCTGTACTCTCATCTTTCTCTTACCTCGAGCGCAAAGATTAAAGCCATTGGTGGTTACATGACCTTACTTGAGGTAATAATTTTTTTCTTATTTTTTTAGTGGATCATAATGTATATTTGTTTGTATGATACTTGTGCTGATATAAATATGTCTCTTTATGTTTATAGGGATGGGTTTTGGCACACTTCCGAAAGCTCATTCCGAGGAGGCTTTGTTCAGAATACGAGCATGCTGACCTGCTTGCGGCTAGATGGAAAGCCCCCCAAGAGCTATTATGATCCTGGACAATACATGTTCTCTATATTTGGTTAACATAGTTTGAATGGACCGATCGAGTTAGTCGATTCCTTGATCATATCTTACCGAAATATTATGAAAAGTTTAGTTTAGCCCAGAACCTGCGAAGAATTCAGGGGTTGCATGGATAGACCAGGGGAAGAATTAAGTTTGGCTAATGTATAATCAAGTTTGTTTTTATTATGTTGTTTTACATTTTTAAATTATGTTGTTGAAAGTATATTGTTGTAATTGTGTTGTTGAAGTTGTTATGTTTAACGTATGTTATTGTTGTTGTTATTGAATTTGATTTAATGACTGTTTTTTTCAATTTCCTGTGTTCTGGAGACGGTTTGGATTATATAATCTAAACCTTGTCAAACCCTCCAAAGCTCAAGTTTTAACAAAGTCTATGCATGGTTCAGATTATATAATCTAGCAGATTGAGAATGGTTTTGCATTAATAATCTAGAGCAGTCAAAAATATGGATGGTGGCATTACAAGTAATGTTTGGAGTTTCTTCAAAAAAAAAGTAAGGTTTGGAGTCACGACACAAAAAAAAGGGGGGAATTTTCTCTTTAAATTTACAATAAGGGCAATAAATCACCATTTTAGGAGCCAAAAACCTAAGTTGGGACCAAAACTATTTGAGCGACCAATAGTTTGATTTTAAAATCACATGATTATTTTTAAGAGTCTGATGAATTTTGGGCACAAAAACTGCAATTAATTATATTTCAAAGTAATTAACCGCTTAAATGATCAACTTGGCGCCTTCACTGTTAGTTATTTAGCAAAGTTGGACATCCTTAAGTGACTTCTTTTGTAACATTATGTCATTAAAAGTTAGCACATCTTTTGGGAATATAGTGATAGCGTATTTTTCAAACTATGCAACTACTTGGTTTGCCTACTTATAATTTCGAGAAAAAAGAGACATGTCAATCCGACATCCTAAGAGGATTGACGTGGGAAGTGTAATAAACGCACACAAGTGACTGGGAGCACATCCTTTTGTGAACAAATCAATAACAACTATACATTGTCCAAGTTATAGAATAGTCGTGGGCATTGGTACAATCAAATCCGTATCTGTATCTATATAATAATGAATAGTCAAATACCCGTTTATTATACATGTGGATACCTGTTTAACTACCCGTCCCATATCCATGGTGAATTTTACCCACTGATACCCGTGGATATGGATATTTTTGCCACCCCTAATCCATGTTTAACTAAATACACCAAAAAGAACTTACACTAATTTTCTATGAGGCCTAATGAGAGATACACTCCTCTAAATTAGTAGTGGACATTAACCTCCACTAAAGTTTTTATCCTTCATTTTCAACTTAACACAATTTGCTATTATGTTAAAAACTAAAAAGCACCCCTTTTCTATTGATTTAGACAATCACCAACCACTTCCGGTGTCTAGCACAAGTGATGGATATGTAGAAAATATGATAATAAACACTGAGACGTCATGTTTGCTCCTATAAAAAAGTAACAATCTTTATCCACTAAATAATAGAATATTCATGCTATTGTTAAGTTATGAATAATGTTAGCAACATATTCTTTAAAACACTTTTTTTATTGATTATAATTCATATGAGTTCCACCAAATTATAAGAAATCCACGTAATTTAATGGTTCCATATACATTTCAACCAATCAAATAGTGTATTAAAAAAAATTGTAATGAGTATGTTTCTAACACTCGTCTTTAAATCATTCAAATCTTTTTTTTCCGTCTTTATTGATTCAATATAGTTTATATAGTTAGTTAGTCAGATTAGTAAATTTGGTTAGGAAGTATGTTAGACCAACTTGTTGTATAAATAGGAACACACATTGTATCATTTTATATCTTTTATCATTTACAATGACTCCTCATACTAGAAAAAGATAAAGAGGAGTTTGATGGTGATGAAGTTTTCAACACCTTCATACTAGAAATTCTAAAATCTTCAATTGCAACAAGCTTTAAAGATCCAATTGTTTTCTTCAGCTTCAGAAACATAATCGATTCAGTTTCAATCACTTCAATCAAACCAAACATTGATGGATTCACCATCAAGATTGGGGAGATAACTTGTGTTCTTGTCAATTCTTGTTGCACATCATCGATGACGAATTTAGTTTATCACTTTCGATAAGATATGGATATATATACTACGTTTCTTCCATAAGGCCTTTCTCCTCTTGGTTCTCTGTCGGAAAATGGAAACTTCAGATCAGTATCACCACCGTCAACATGATACAACCATTTGAATTACATGACAAATGAATTGTCGATTTCAATCCTAGCTGAAGTGTTTCTTCAATTTTGCCGTGTGTCGTTTGAAAAGGCTTACTAACAAAAGATTGTGGTGGATGACTTAGACAGAGGTAAAAATTCATGATATAGACATAAATCTCAATAGCATCTCGCAAATAACTTAAACAAGATGGATATTATGTTAAGATATGAATATGTATACGATGTTTCTTCCATAAGACCTTTCGCCTCTTGGTTCTCCGTCGAAAAAAGAAAACTTCATATCTATATCACCACCGTCAACATGATATAGCCTTTTGAATTACATGACAAATGAATTGTCGATTTCAATCCTAGCTAAAGTGTTTCTTCCATTTTGTCGTCTGCTGTTTGAAAAGGCTTTAGCTAACAAAAGATTGTGGTGGATGACTTAGACAGAGGTAAAAGTTCATGATATCGACACCAAGTTTTTTGCCTTACCAATATATGTAAGTTTTTTTTTGTGTGTGAAGGATTTATGTAAGTTGAATGCAAGTGAGAAAATTGATGAATCACATTTAGGATACTTTGAAATCCTTAACATAGAATAAAGTTCCCGTAATTTATAAGGAAACTCATGTCACTTAACGAATTGAAACATCTATTGAAATAGTTTTTGAATCTACCGATACATGTAAAACAATCAGATACAACAATTTAGCATGGCGATTAACACTTGAGACCATTCTTTGGGGGGTAGCGATTTGAAACTAATCAGTACCAATTTACTGAGTTTTTATCCGTTTCGCAAATAAAAATCAAAAGATAATTCGATGGCAACAACTAATTGAGCCCATGACCAAGGAGCGAAAATCAAGCTATCAACCGACAAGATCAAACCATCTTCTTTACCTTTCTTCTTCCAATTGTTTCATGGTTTCATCCAATTCCTTCTGCTTCTATTTCTTCGTCATTATCAAATAGAGTCTTCGTTTAAAATTGATATAACTTGCCTTATAACTCTTGAAATACACCGTTTTTGGAATATCCAATCCTGAACAAAATGGAAACAAGATTGGCAACAATTTGAAGTATTTTGATATAAAAAACAAAGGACAAAAAAAAGTTATTTTTTACTCGTGAACAAATGTTAATAAAACAATTCCAGCATAGTTTTAACAAATCAAAAAGACAAATGTCTATAAGAGCAATATGCCAAAAACTTGATATACTCTTAGCAAGTGTACTAAAAATACATCGAAGTAATAAAATTTATAAGTTTGTCTTCACAAGAATTGTTTCAATCTCAAAGCGGCAATTTAATTAATATAAGGTTTGTGCATACTTTTTAAAAAAAATGAAATTATTAAAAGAAAATGAATAACTATTTACTGTATCAATACTTCAAAAAAAAGTAAATAGTAACAAATGTCCTAAGGACAGAATAAGTTAAAGTGAAAATTTTATCTTGAGATTTGTGCATTCAACACATTGAAACATCAAAAAACAACTTTTTCTACATAAACATCATCAATTGTTTCCATTTATTAATTCTTAACAAGTGTCCTTACCCCTAGGACACTTGTTAGCAAGACAAAAAAAACTATTTATTGACTGCTGATGTTTTTTCTACTATCGTAGATACATATATAGATGAGTACTAAAAACACTTTGTAATACTCTCTCTAACACTCAATCTCTTAGATGAAATCCACGTAGATATCACGACTTCACTTTATATTGACTCGTTTATAACGTGTGATACCCACATTGATTTCAACTAATAAGAAAATAAGGATTAAAAAAAGAGTGTCAAAAAGAGAGTGCTATTAGCATATCTTTAAAGCCATTTAAAGGAAAAATCTAGCATTGCTATAGAGAATACAATTGGAAAGAAATAATTAATATTGCTTAGAAGTTGAAAATAACATTCATTTTGGAACAACTTTTCTTGTTTAAGTCACATTCATTTTAAAAGAGATGGGGTAGATAATTATACTACAATCAAGCTTATCCCACTAAGTGGGGTTAGCTGCATAAATGAAATTACGCCATAATGGTATACTATAAACCATATTTAGATCCAACTCATTAATATGTAAATCGTTTTAATAGTTTCTCTAATAGTTTTTTTTAGGCCTTCCTCTACATGCCCAAATCAATTAAGCCTATTTACCACAATCTCTTCTATTATAGGTGTCACCTTAACTCTCTCTTTAAAAGTCATTTTTAATATTATTACGTCTAATCTTACCACACATCCAACACTACATCATCATTTCCGCTAAACTTACTTTATTGTTGTGTTGGTTCTTAACCACTCAACATTCTTTTTCATACAACATCGTTGGTCTAACAATTGTCCAATAAAATTTACCCTTCAACTTGAGTGGTTCTTACATATCACATAAAACACTTGAAACTCTTCTCTATTACAACCATTCAACTTAAATACGATGATTTAAATCTACATATATTTCCTTGTTATTTTGTACTATTGACCCAATATATTTTAACCGTGTACCTAATGGTATGACCTCCAACTTTCACCCCTAAAGCATGACTACTTCACCTTTTGCTAATATTTTATAAACCCTGTCTTGCTTCAACTCAGACGGAGGCCATACATTTCTATATCTTGTCTCTAACCTCCCACTCAATTGCTCCTTCGACTCTCCAAGGACCACATCATCTGCAAAAAACATACATCTTGATGCTAACTCTTAGATGTGTTTTGTAAGTACATTCAAAACTAAAGTAAAAAGATAAGCATGTATGGTTGACCCTTGATGCAATCCTATTGTTATCGAATAATCGCCGGTAACCTCATCTTGCGTCCTCACATAGTCAAAGCTCACTCATACATATTCTTGATAGTTCTTAATATAAACAATTCTAACCTCTTCTCTAGGGATTTCTACAAAATCAAGTCTTTGTCAATTTATGCATTGCACAATATTGAGAAAACCCAAGTCCCACATCAGATAGATAAGATTCTTAATAATAGTTTATGAAGAGATACTATTCACCTTATAAGCCGGTTTTGTAAGAAAAAGTTATCCCTAATTTCAACATGGTATCAAAACTTGTAGAATTAAAGGGTCACCTACCTATCAACGCACCAAAACCAAAGACTGATGGCATGAGGGGGTATATTGAGAAATATCCAAGTCTCACATCGAATAGATACTCTCGACAAAAGTTTATAAAGAGGAGACACTCCTCACCTTACGACAATGACTTGATTTGAATTATGTTGCCAATGTGAAGATCTCATTATCCTATAATATGCAAGTACATTTGTAAGCTTTGTATTACTTCATCCGTCTCTAATTAAGTGTCCTTTTAAGTTTTAGTGGAAAAAAATAATAAATATTATATTAGTATTATAAAAGGGACAAATAACTTAAAACAAAGGCAGTAACTTTGAAGGTTTCCGTGTCGAAACCTAACTCTCATCGACTTCTTACTCTTATAAAAATAAATGATTAATGATGTACTTTTAATGACCGCCTCTTCTAAATGGTGACTTTGCATATACACGAGCAACATATCAAACTATTGGCGTTCAATATTTCAATTTATAGTATGATGATGTGTAAGCCCATGTAATATGATTTACAGGGCCGGCTCTAGGCATAGGACGGGGTGTGACGGCCAGCGGCGAATCTCTTTGGGAGCGGAGGTGTGCCACAGCTCCCCCCCGAAAAATCAGAATTTTTTCTCTCGTATACTTCAATGTTTTTTGTTTATGTAAATTAAAGAGCAATTCTTTCAAATACCAACACAGCACAGTAAATCAAGTAGCAACACAGGAGAAAAACCAGAATCAACCATTATGTTTGGAGCGTTGAAATTGAGAATCGAGTATGAAACTTGAAAATCATCGAAGAAGATGATAGCTACAGAAGATGATAGTTGTTCTCACCCATGAAACCAAAGATTACCCATCAAAGTTTTCGTTTTCATCTTGTTGTTATTTGAAGTTTTTAAGGCGAAATTGGAACTGGGTATAGATCAATTTTTCATTTTTGGTTGTGATTTGAAATAGGTATCAATTGTTTTTGCAATTTAAGGATGTACTAGAACTAGGTTTGATCAATTTTGCTTTTTAGGATGAAATTTGAATTGGATTATGTTCAATTTTCCTATGTTTCATCTCTCTGTCTTCTATAATATCTTCTTCCTAAAGATGATCATTGTTCTCACACTCATTCCTTTTTCCAATTTTTCTTCTTCTTTCTGTTAGTAAATTATAATAACTCAAGTTGGTGTGACTTGTGCTTAGCTTTTAGGAAGCTTCTCGATAGCTTATCTCTCTCTCTGTTTTTTTTTTTGGGTTGATAGTATTATATTTTGATTTTTTTTTTTATGAAATTATACTATATTCATATTACAACATTTTAGTTATCCTCAAAAAAAAAAAATTATCTTAATAAAAACATTTTTGTTAGTATATGCGGCAACCCCTAATTTTTTGGGCAAGATCCGCCACTGGCAACGGCCTAGGGCCCATGCCGGTAGGGGACCAAATTTTTTATGATGGGGGTGTATATAGAAATGATTGGTTTTTCGATGGTGTATATAACAAAGTTCATTGAAATGTCTCAAACATTGACATGATGAAAAGTTAGGCTGAAGTCTGTTAATGTTTTTCGTCCTTTTGCATCCGATTTGCTATACATATCCCTGTATATCACAAAGATTTCTTTATACACCCTCCCCATAATTTTTTTTGGTTTTTCTTAATAATGTTCCAAAAAAATTATTCTCGAATAAATTGATGATATTATTTAGGCCCTTTGCTCCTAATAATGTGCCTTAGTAATATTACAAATATTGGTAATATTTATTATCCAAGAAATTGGGATAATTTTATAACAAAACAAATTACATTTTGGTATATATTTGATTTATTTTCAGATGTTGCCTAAAAAAATATTTATGTGGTAGTGAAAAGAGGAAAAAAAATTGATCTATTTTCAGATGTTACCTAAAAAAAACATTTATTTGGTAGTGAAAAACGAAATGAAAACCTAATAAAATCATAACAATGAGCTAAAAAAAAATTATGATGTATTATGCAAGATGTCTTTTTTCTCATATTATGCCTAAGGCCTATAAAACTCTAAGAACGGCCATGACGATTTATCATATTCAATTTTAAAATTTGTGAAATTGGAATCAATGTCATACCTTTTGATCAACATGCACGTTCAATCTTGCAGTTATCAATTTGGTTCACGATCAATACCGCCAAAGGAAGATCTTCCGTCTATACTCATACATCTAGGGATGTATACATTATAATAGTAATTTATCATGGACTTCATAGATTTGGATGGAAAGTACTTCATGGCAAGATTACAAAATTTTGTGCCACTTGATTGTGGATTCAATTTTACTAGGGATTCAAATTCCTTTTGTTCTTCCATTGTCCATGATTTTGAAACATCTTCTCCCATATCATCAAACTTCCAACTTGAAAAGGCGGTACCGGGCTTGAATTTTAAGCATTCTCTAGCTTTGCCAATATGTTTTTGAACGCAATCAATTGATTCAGGATTGTCATACGAGCATGAGTCAAGCCTACCTTCATCAATACCTTTTGCATTGGTTTTAGATAAAGAAGGCATCGGCCAAATTTGGGTGCCTAACCACTTCAAACAATCATCGTTATTAGATTTATTTTTGTTAGTTGTGGCCTCCCATTTAGGAACTTCAGCTTGAAACCTAGGTCCGATGGGAATAACCGGTCTTGGAAGATGGTTACCCCTAGAAGCTAAAAAGTTCTTGGGTGAGTGAATGAGATCCATGTCTTCTTTTTTCGGTTTCTTCTTGATGGATGTCTTGGTACTACAATAACTATTGTCATCCATTAAATCTCTAACATGGATATTCAGGTTCACTTGATTCATAGGATAACCCGATCCCATGATAGAATCATTGAAGTCACTTAGGTGAGAATAATCTTGTGTACAAACACCACAAAATTCTTCTTTTCCATTTTGTGGGGGAAAATTATAATTTTGTACTCCTTGTACAATAATTCTTTTTCCATCTCGTGGTGATGGACATGAAAGGCCAAGAGTTGGGTGCCTTCTTCGTTCTTGGACATTTTCGCAACCATGTTTCACCGTATCAATGAGTTCATAACTAGTAGCAAACTTACCATCATTTTTGTTTTGATCCAGTTTCCTCTTCTGAAATAAAAATATATAAAAATGACAATAATAATAATTGAGAATCGTCTGCACGAAAGAGAGACAAATCCATGAAATTGAGTAGAACGTTAACAGCCGACAAGCTCCCTTACAAGAGTTTTAACAATTTCACATTTCTGGGATTTGATTTTTTTTTCTTCTTTTTCTTCAGAAACTAAATTAGTCCACCCAAATTAGCACCGGAGAGAATCGAACCTCAGACCTTTAAGAGGAGCACACTCTCATATCCCAAGGCAATACCACCAGACTAACCCTAATGAGTTTATGGGATTTGATTTAAACCCAAGACCTCTGATTAATTTGAAGAAAACCTAAACTATACAATAATAATAATTGAGAATCGTCTGCACGAAAGAGAGACAAATCCATGAAATTGAGTAGAACATTAATGGCCAACAAGCTCCCTTACAAGAGTTTTAACAATTTCACATATCTGGGATTTGATTTTTTTCCTTTCTTCAGAAACTAAATTAGTCCACCCAAATTAGCACCGGAGAGAATCGAACCTCAGATCTTTAAGAGGAGCACACTCTCATATCCCAAAACAATACCACCAGGCTAACCCAAATGGGTTTCTAGGATTTGATTTAAACCCAAGACCTCTGATTAATTTGAAGAAAACCTAAACTATCTCAGCTAAGCGCTCTTGAGTATTAGGGTCTGTTACATGGTCGGGAAAGCACAAAAACAAGATAGGATACAAAGCTGGATAGAGACATGAGATGATATGGACAGAATAAACATTAATCCTATCATATGTTTGATACACATATGATAACAAAAAGGATATCGTTATTTTATCATAATTAAATAACTAATTAAATGTCTAGAAGTCCTAGCTTAACTGGCAAATGCCGAAATTGCAAGGTCGTATGTTGTGACCCGGGTTCGAACCCAGGACCTCACAGTTGTGTGAGTTTATTTTCAGTGAATTACCACTTCATCAAAGACCAAAAAAAAAAAACTAATTAAATATTTTAAAAATGACATCTAATTAATCTATACTATATATAAAGAAAACAACCTCTTTCAGCCCTTTTGGGCAAACTTTTTTTTTCTCTTACAAAAATGCTCTCAATTTTCAATACAAATAACACATGTAACAAGTAAGAATAAATTTAAATATTAAAATAAAAGTGTAACAAACAGAAATGTCCAGTTTTTTATTTTATCATTTAAAAAGTGTAACAAACTAGATGAGTGTATCAATACTTACTTTTTCATTATCCCAATTATGCCCTTAAACAACAACTTTTTATATAATAAAGATTGTTGTTGGTGTCGTTAAAAAAAAAATTTAGATTATATATTTTTGTTATGTTGTTGGTTTCATTGAAATAAATAATCATGATTAGTTTGATTTGTTATAATTTAACAGCAAAAAGCGATTATAATTTTATTTTTAATCAAAATCAAAATTTCATAAAAGAAAACACCGTTTATAATTTTCAAACATTAGCGCATAGTTTTCGCTAGTTATAATAACAAACACATGATATCATTATTTTAAAAATGATAACATTTTAAAAACATGGTATTATTTTAAAAATGACATCATTTTAAAAACGGCATAATATAATGATAATAAATAAGGAATGAATTTGTAATCTTATCATGATAGTTTATAACCCAACATATACTTATGATAGAAATTATAAAGGCAAGTCAGGATAAGATAAGAAAATTGGGTTTATTTTATTCATCCCTTTGGTACATCAAACATGTGATTTAAGCAAGATATATCATATCTTGTCTCTCTATCTTGATCATCAAACAAACCCTATTTATTTGCTACTAAGGCTGGAAATGAGTTGAGTTGAACTCATCTGAACTCAATTTGAATCGATCAGAATTTGTTCAACCAAGACTGTTAGATTCAAGATTCTTATACATATGACATATATTTATATAATACTATATTAATGTATCAATAATTCAGAATTCAACTTAATTTTAAAACAAAAATATAGCAAGTGTAATCATCATAAACTTGTATCGAATAATACAAACTATCACCCCAAATCATTAAGGGCCCGATTGGTGCATAAGATAGGAAGATAGAATCTGATTTTTATTTTTTTTGAAGGAAGGAAGATAGAATATGATAAAACTATCATTATCCTGATTCAATCAGCTGTTTGATGCACCAATAAGAAATGATAATTAAAACCTATTTCTAATCATATCCTATCCCTCAAAAAAAAAAAAAAATATATCCTACTCACCCTTTGTTATTTTTATCCTTAGTTTTTGGTGGATTAGCAACCTGATAACATAAAGTCATCAAATACATGTATCCTCTATCCTCTGTTCCATCAAACATGAAGAAACGCATCCTCTAAGTTTCTTCATGTTTTGTTCTTTTTCATTTTTTTCCCAATTTCTTTCCCAATCGATATCAATTCCAACGACAAAATTGTTTCTTGTTCCCCTTCAATCGAGAAAATTGATTTCAATTTTGTCTCAGAGATATGCATCTCATAATATATCCATTCCAGCAATGTATGGGAATTGATTTCAGCAATTTCTTATAATATATCCATAATATACATTCCCGTCTGATTCTAGCAATTTCAATTTTCTCGTCTGATTCCAAGTGCGCTAAATACAGGATAAGATAAATGTCTTTCTTGTCACTACCATATTCATATCATATCTTTATCCATTTTCTAATCATATTCCGTCTCTATCATATCTTGCGCACCAAACGGGCCTTAAACATCCAAAAAACAAGGGTTTATTGAGTTTCTAAAGTTGTTAACACTTAAAACAAACAAAAAATACAATCAAGTTCTTCAAAATTGGGCAAAATCGAAATAAATTAACTTGATTTTATCTGATTTTACCATACATTAAATCACTCGAAAACCGGGTTGAATCCGGTTTCACTCAAAACCGATCACTCAAGATCTTCTTAACTCTTGTAGATGTGTTTGAGACATGTCTAAAGAGTCTCTAAGCAACAACGAAAAATGTTAATTTTTTGGGATTTTTCATACAAGGGTAATACGGGTGTCGGACACCTACCCAAAAAGTGACGAACACCACGACATAGATGTTGAACATCGACATGTGTCAAACACAACGACACACCTAATTATAGAGGTGTGTTTGGTAGATAGAAACAAATATTAAGTTCAAAATATATATTTACTACTTAAGAAAAAATGAGAATTAAAGTAGGAAAATATAATTCATTATGCGTAATTTCTCTGTAAAGAGATTTAAGTGTACTAAAAAAAATGAATACATACCTGTCTATTTTTAGAATTAGAATTCAAAAGCATTTGATCTTCGTGCTTTTGGCTTTGATGTCTATGATGAGATGACTTCTTTTCACCAGGGTTGAAAAGGTCTTTTGACCATATCATCATCGAATCTCTACTATCAAATAGCCCAAAAGCGTAATTTTCATGTGTAGTTGTTCAACCTGAAGCAAAGTATTCACAAGCATTGTAACTACAAGAGATTCAGATTTAGAAAAGAAAAAAATATAAGAGACACCTTCAAATAATACTACAATAATTTAGAGATTCATAGATCTCCATGTATGCACTTCTTCAAAGTCTTTTATAAACTTATTCTTGAAAAGATAAGTGGTTAATAAACTTTAGTTGAGATAGCTAGATAACAAACAACCTACAATTATTTGTATAAATACTAACAATTAATTGAATCAAACTTGATCTCCTTGTCTACTTATTACCTATGTTGCATAGGTATAAGTGCGGCACTCAGTATGAGACAGGTAAAGTATGTTAAAATATGGCCTGAACATGTGTTTATAAGGAGACAGTCCTCACCTCATAAGTCGATTTTGTAAGGTTGTATTAGACCCAACCATAGTTTATTAAGTGGGGGATATCCTCACCTCACAAGCCGATTTTGTGAGGTTGTATTAGGCCTCAACCACGATTTATAAGAAAGTACAAGTAACGTTGTCAAAATTGAGATTTTGCTTCAGAACAAAAGGGGATAACAAAATAGCAATCGAATGATTATACTCGATACTTTTGTAGGATCAAAAGGGGTAGCAAAATCGCAATCAAGGATTCTACCAAACCAAAAATAATACTGAATATATATTATAAAGTGCATAAAGTCATAAACTACTCAAATTTTTTAATCTTAAAACAACCAAGTCTCAAATGTTAAACATAAATCGCGAACTAGCCAATTATATCATTCATCCACCATTATATATATATTAGAGAAAAGATTGACATTAGGTCTAAGAAACAAGTTTTCAATTTTGTCCAAGATAGGGTGTGGAAGAAGTTGAAAGGTTGGAAAGAAAATTTCTATCAACTGTTGGGAGAGAAGTTTTGATCAAATCAGTGGTTCAAGCTATTCCTACGTATGTGATAAGTTGTTTTCTACTTCCGATCGGTTTATGTGAGCATATTGAAAGTATGATTAGTAAGTTCTGGTGGGGTAGCAAACAAGGTGGGCGTAAAATTCATTGGATTAAATGGGAGACATTATGTAAAGGAAAAAAAAAGGTGGAATAGACTTTCAAACATTTCATGAGTTTAACCTTGCAATGTCTAAACAAGGTTGGCATATTATGCACAACGTCGACTTATTAATCTCACGATGCTTGAAAGCAAGGTATTTTCCTAAAAGCAATTTCTTGAAAGCTTTTTGCAAGCACAGGTGGTTGTTATTGAGAAAGCTGGTATTTGGAGAGTAGGAGACGGTCGTCTAATTAATGTATGGGAGGATAATTGGCTTCCTTGTCAAAATGGGCACAAGATTTGGTCCCATAAACCCCTAATTGTAATATTATGTTTGTCTCAGATCTCATTCACCATGACATTCGATGTTGGAATGCTCCTTTAATTAATGAAATATTTCTGAGGCTCAACAAATTCTTCAATTGCCAATTTCTTTTTCTCAATTGCAAGATGAATTTGTGTGGGGTGCTTCACAGTCAGCTATTTTTTCTGTGAAGAGTTCATACCATTTCTTAAAGGCAAGGCGTGAAGCAGATGGCTCACATAGTTCAATGCAAAACAATAATCACTGAGTGTGGAAAAAATTATGGAAAATAAAAAGTATTCCAAGACACATCCACTTTTGGAGGATTCTACATGAAAAAACTACTAGTAAAAAATGATCTTTTTAAAAAAGGAATAAGTAGCGATCCATTGTGTGTTCTTTGTGGGGAACATAATGAGACAATTTCACACCTCTTAATGGAGTGTCATTGATCAAAGCAGATATAGTTTGCGTCTTCTTTAGGTGTGGTATTTAATTCGCATGAGGTACGTTCCTTTTCATAAGTGGTTGGAGGAAAATATTATTGATGTCGATGAGGATATTATAGTCCATGTTTTGGCCTTTGTGTTATGAGATATGGTGTGCTAGAAATAAGAAATGTTTTGAGGAGACTGAGGTTGATGTGGCTGTCATTGTTCAAAAGGCACAAAGATTTATTGGGAATTTTAAGAATGCTAGTACGGTGTTGGTGGAGACACTAAGTGGAGGTCCAATTTTACCAATATCGGATGTTCATTGGACACCTCTTTTTAGTGGTTTCTATAAGCTTAATGTTGATGCAGCACGTCCGATAGAGGGTGATAAGTGGGGCATTGGTGTTGTGGTGAAAGATAATGAAGGTGTTGTCGTTGGTGTTAGTTCCTGGCGCATCTTTTCATTACCAGATTCAGAGGTTGCAGAAGCTTTAGCTATGCGGAACGGTTTGGAATTTGTAAAAGACATGCCTTTTCTGAATCTTATAGCAGAATAAGATGCTTCTAATGTGGTTTTTCTAATGTGGTTTTAGCGTTGAATGTTCACCAATAATCTTCCAACTATGCTGGCTCTATTATTCGATGTTGTATTAGTTTCAATGGTAGTTTTCGTAGTTTAAATTTTTTGCATGTTGGGCGTGAAGCCAACCAAGCTGCTTATTATTTTGCTAAATATGTTCTTAAGAATTCAGATTGCATATGGATCGAAGAAACTCCGCTTTGTATTTCTGCAGTCTTGACATTTGATTTATTGTCAAACTTTCGTTAATTAAATTGTCATTAACGTCAAAAAAAAGAGAAAAGATTGACACTCACGTGTCCGTCTTTCCGCTCTTTTTATTACGCTAACGTTTGTTGAGTAGCCTAACAGCTAGATAAATTCACCCTAAAGATGAATAAGTGAGGTGTTCGGGGTTGAAACTCTAACCCCTGCATGTAATATTCATTATCCTTTTTTCTTCAAAAAAAATATTCATTATCCCTTACCAAGTGAGCTAAGTTCACAGGAACACAATCTAGATTCTATTTGGTAAATAAAAGTGCATAACTGATGAGTTATTTTACAGCGAATGAGTTTATAACAGATGACGACTTATAACTATAAGTGATAGCAGATAAACTATATGATTGAATTTGTAATGTTTAGTAAAATTAACAGTTGAAAGTAGATAATAAATATGGTATGACATAAAAAAATATGTATTTAATCATTTATTTTTATCAATTAAGATTTCAAGTGTAAAATTGAGCTAAAAAATATAAGCTATAAGTTCTAAGTTATAAGCTACTTGAATTAGCTTATCACAAACCAATGTAAACTCATAAAAATAAGTTATAAGCTCTTGAGAAAGAGATTGTTGACAAACAGGTTTTTTTAGTCAAATAAATTTATAAGACATCAGCTAAAACTATAAACTCAAAAACAGAGTTGAGTTTATCAGAAGAGACTAAACTCACATAACATGACGAATTGAATTAATATTTTAATCATGATAAAAAAGAGTTATCTTATACCCGTATTGACACCTGTATTTAATGTCTGACGCGCCTCAATTATTAGTATCTCAGGTGGAGGTAACCTATCAAAAACAAACAAAATTAGATCTGAACATAATATTTCTTGAAGATCAAGCTCAGATCTCAGATATGGTTTCGAGGCAGTTACAATTATGTTTCTCCCACACTTTCTTTAGATTCTTCGATTCAAAAGGAAGAAAAAGAAATCCAAACAATAGAAAAAGTATAGAAAACGCCTGCAACAGGAAAAATAAAGAAAGAATGACTCACCGCATATAAGGAAGAAGCACGCATGACAGATGAAGAGGCTAAAGGAAGATGTGCTGATGGCTCCCTTCAACAAATAAGGCATGTGCAAGGGAAGAAAATGGAGTTTTATATTGAAGCCAATGGGCCTACATAGTAAACCCAAGTGCCCAAGAACCAACAATCCAAAGCATATAGACAAAGTAACCAAAAGAATTTTGCTCTCCCCTTGCACTTTTCGCTCGCACCCAGCTAAAAAGACAATTATACTTTTGCGTGAGTTAAGTCACGCTTCGTGACTTAACTCGTGCACCTTATGAGTTGTGCGTGACTTAAGTCACGTACCACTGACATGTGCGTGAGTTAACTTACGCACGTTGGTCGGTGGTCAGAGCTGAAGAACAAACATTTTCTGGTATTTGGTCAGTTTTTCAACATTCAATATACACGTGTTTTTACCAATTTTACACGATTTTTTGACCACATTAATGGTATTTTTAACATATACTACCATTCCCACCTATAAATACCCCTCCATACTTTCTTATTTCCCACACCATATCACTTTCTCTCCCTCCTCACTCTCTCGTTCTATATTTATTTTTTTTCAATAGTCTCGTTGGGGGCAAAAGTGATCAAACTTCTTCGGAGTAAAATAGTGAGTAGCTGACTTGGGGAAGTGATCAACCCTTAGGATAAGATTAAATTTGCTATTTTTTACCCAGAAACTTTTTACCGTGGGTAAAAAGAATCTTCTTGGGGTATAAAAAGAACCAGATTTAAATTTAGCCCAAGGGTTGATGATGTATTTTCCCCAAGAAGGCTGCTCACTATTTTACCCCAAGAAGATTGGTTAAGGGTTGATGATGTATTGATCACTTTTTACCCTAAGAGGGTAAAAAGAAAATAAGTAGATTCAGTGAATTCGAATAAATCATTGTATCAATTATTGTATTGTATGAATTCTATTAATAAAATGAGATGTTGTTATATGCCACAATTTTGTTCATTCCTTTTTATTTATATTTACTTTTATTTTCTAATTTTGTATTTAATGAATAAATATTAATTTAGTTCATTTCCTTTTATTTATATTTGTATTTATTTAATGAATAAATTCGAATCAATATTTATTTTATGTTCATAAATAAATTAGAATAAAGTAAATACGTAAATAAATTAAGTTTAATAAATTAGAATAAAGTGAACAAATAATTTAGAAAATACATAAATTAGAATAAAGTGTAAAATTAAATTAGAACAAAGTAAATAAAATAAATTAGAATAAAGTAAATAAAATAATTTGAATATAGTAAATAAAATAATTTGAATATAGTAAATAAATTAAAAAAAAGTGAGTTAAGTCACTATGCGTGACTTAAGTCACGCAACATCACTTAACATGCACACATTTTTACACTTGCGTTAGTTAACTAACGCAGCGGTAGTTTGGGTATTTCAGTTGGGTGCGCGCGAAAAGTGCAGGGGAAAGAGCAGAATTCTAACAAAAATCACTTGATTTCTGCTCTTCTCCCAGCACAAAACACTCCCGCTCAGCTGAACTTCCGAAAATACACATGCGTTAATTAACTAACGCAATTGTAAATTTGTGTGTTAGTCAAGTGAAGCAGCGTGACTTAAGTCACGCAAGTGTTAATCTTTGTGTGAGTTAACTCATGTAGGAATTAACACCGGCGTGAGTTAACTCACGCTAGTATCAAACCATTCATTTTCACTTTTTTGCATTATATGTGTGGGTGAGGTTAAGTCATATTAATAAAATAGTATGATGCATGTGCATATGTGTAGGTGAGGTTAACTCGTATTAATAAAATAGTATGATGCATGTAAGGTAGTAGGTTTGTTGTCATGCTAGTATGATGGATGTAACGACCATGCTTGACTTGAATTTTAATAAAAATAAAGTGACGGACTTGGTTTGTTGTAAGGATAGTAGGTAAGATAAGACATGTATATGTGTGACAGTGGGAGAGAATCATGCATGTGTGTTAAAAAGTGGAAAAAAAAGGCTTAATAGTAGTTTTACCCCCTAACTTTTTTAAAGTTGCGATTTTTGCCCCCTAAGAAGAAGAAAAACTACAGAACCACCCCCTAAGTTTTGCACCTGTGGCAGTTTTGGCCCCCAAGGCCAATTTTGACTCGGTCTACGCTGACGTGGCACCCTAAATGAGGTGCCATGTGTTATTT